>BNJU01001459.1_pt1 | contig 139221 bp, 219 predicted proteins | sample 8539281 | NCBI WGS metagenome assembly BNJU01 (sample SAMD00202456, study PRJDB9452) | human saliva metagenome | isolation source: human saliva | place: Japan
GTCGTTCTCGAAGGAATTCGTCGATGGCATGGGCTTTCCGACCGCGCGGTATCGCTGCGCGTTAAAAGCCGACGCCCTCGCGACCGTGCGCAGACAGGCGCGCTCGATCGTGGTCAAGGCCGATGGCTGGCCGCAGGCAAAGAGTGTCGTCGTGGCGGACGACCTCGAGGCGGAAGGCCGTCCATGACTGCTTTCGCGGTGCGTTCGGCGCGGCAGGAAAGCTCAGTCGTCATTGAAGAATGCCTGGCGGGTCGGAATGCAGCATGCGCATTCATCACGGGCGGCGAGGCGGTCTGCATACCCGTGCGCGCAGGACCACAAGACGCGCCTTCGATGGTGATCGCGGCCCGAACACCGGCGGCATGGAAGCGTATTCCCCGGTGCCTGGTGGACGATGCGCTCGAGACCGGATGGCGGACATCATGCGCACGGCAGCGGCGGCGACCAGGAGGAATTCGGCGCGGGTATCGCGGCGTGCTACGGCGGCTTCATGCTGACCGAGAGGCCAAGCTGCTCGAAATTCAACGCTCGCTTCGGCGACCCCGAAACCAGGCCGTTCTCGCACGCTTCGACGGCGACGTGCTCGACGTTCCTTGCCGTGGCGAAGGCCCGCGCTGGCGACGTCGTCCTTGCTGGAGCGACAAGGTGTCGGTCTGCGTCGTGCTTGCGGTGGCGGCTATGCTGGATCATACGAAAGGGTAAGGTCATTCTCCGGCATAGAAGAGGCCGAGGAGATGGACAGCGTGCTGTGTGCGCGAGGCGGCATCCCTACGCTACACGCCGATGGCGAGCTCATCGGCGGCGGCATCTCGACGTGGGCGTGGTCGCGCTCGCTCGATTCCGAGGCGCGCGACTTGCCCTGCACGAGCTGCGACAAATCGACTTTCGAGCAAGCAGCTGCGGTTTTGACCATCGCGAAACGAGCGATAGGAGGTTTTAGATTCATTTGTATGCTCAGGGCGAGCTTTTGCGCAAGGCGGTTCGCTTTCACATCGGGCAATCTGCGCATCGTGAAGACCGAAGAGACGCATCCCGGCCTCAAGCTCGGCAGATGCCGTGCGTGCTGCATGCATGCCTGTACCTTTCTGCGAGCGTTTGTCGTCCGTGCCGCTCGTTGAGCGTTTGCACTTTTCGCTGCAACGAAGGGCGCGCGGTAGTACCTACGAAACCTGCCGCATGATGATGGTCAAGGAGCTCGGCTGACTTCGATTGCCCTGTACATCGGCGGCGGCATGACAACTCTTATTGGACGGGCTCTGCAAGACTGATCGATGCGGCGAAACACGCGTTCTCATCAAAAGACGTTTCGTGCGAAAACCAGCGAATCACCTGACGGAACCTTATCTGAGCGAACTCGAAGTTGGTGAACCGCCCTCATCGGTCGGTGCAGGCTACGATGACGACTGCTCGAGCGGATGGATCGCTCGCAGACGGTGCGGCGATGCGGCGTCCATCATGGAGGCCAGTTAAAATCTCGCCGCCCTACTTCGACTCGATGAACGTGGACATGATCTTCAACTTCCGGCGCAGACCGAAGACATTCTCCGCCGCGACCTCGGCAGTCATCAGACGGGATGCAACCGACGACGTTCTATCCCCTGATGGCATCGCGCGGGTCGATGAGCTCCCTGGCCGCCACCGTCGGCAAGGGTCGGCTACGTCGCGGGACAGCGTTTCTGCGGATCCTCAGACGGCTGCGGACGGGCCGACGCGCTGATTCGCGCAGCGCATGGACGTTCAACCGTACGGCGCGAGTGCCCGATGATCGATAGAACATCGTCGATTGCGAGCGGTATCCGGCGATCGGCGGCGGCGGCTTCACGTGTCTGGGCGATTCCCAGCACATCAATACCTTCAGCGTGCGCGAGTACAATCAGGCGATCGACGCGGGACGCATGTCCATCATGGAAGACCACGTTCTCGAGGCCGATCGCGGCGATATCGCTTCCTGATGCGGCTCTTCGGCCTGCGTCTGGATAAAACGCAGTTCGAGACGTGGTTCGGCTGCTCAGGGTGCAAAGAGGGTTTGCCGGTCGATACGCGTTCGAGGCGGTCGGCATCGACAAGACGATGGCGAGCGACTGACTCTCGCCAGGGACGCTACCTCATGGTCGTGTGATGCGGCAGTTCTTCATCGGTGTGAACAACCTGCGCGACGCGCATTCATTCCTCCCGGGCGCGAGCTGTTCGGCAGCGGCTGGCCGTGAGAAAGCGGGCGGCGGTGCGGAGCGCTCCCGTGCGTTGCCATGCGGTGCGAGGTACAGACCGCACGGTTCAGTCATGCGTCGTTTGCGTCGCGTGAGCCCGCATGCAGGCCGAGGGGCAAAAAACCGTGCGCAGACGGGTTCGCTACAAGGTATCGCGCACGCTCGCTTGCGAACGGGTCCAGTGGTGGCTCAGTTGGTAGAGGCAGGGGACTGAAAATCCCCGTGTCAGGGGTTCAAGTCCTCGCCTACCATCGATGCTTGAAGCCGGGCTTTGGGCCGGCACTATGCGAAAGTCGAGAATGCGGGACGGCGTGTCTACCGGCGTTCGAGCCGGCATCCCTCATGAAGCTTCCCTCGTCTGGTATCCTGGTCACTCCGATTCCGGAACACCTGCCGACGGTGGTCTCATCGTCATCGTCGAATCTCGGGGTACGCGTGCGGTCGAGCGCGTGACGATGCGTTCCGCCAGCATGGTGAGTCGGTCGGGTCCGGCTTGCGGGCAGTGCATCGCGATAGCGCGATCACGTCGTCCGTCGAAGAAAGCGCGCGATCAGCGGCGTCCCTCGCCTGGTACTGTTGGACAAGACCCCGATCTTCTTTCGCAGGGCTGCTGGGTCCTATGGCGCGACGATGCCTGGCGTACGGGCGGGTTTGCTCGTCGCCATGCGTATCGTAATACGGGTCAGCGAGTGCCATCATCGATATTTTCCCGGGGCGCATCCGCGAGCGCCAGCTCAATGAGCGCACGGGTGCCGTCGCCTACCATGAGGCGGACATCCCTCCTTCGTGCGCTCAGGGTAGCCGTGCGCCTTCAGCATAGCGTTCGTCGTGGCAGTCAGGTCGTCGAAACGTGTACAGGATGGTTTCCGTCCATATCGAACTCGAAATGCGTCGTAACATGCGCCATTTGCGGCCTCCATCTGAAAAGCATCTGTCGTGGCGGATTCACGGGTACCCTTCGAGACCGCCTGTCACTGCCTACCGAAAGGAGGTTCGCCCTATGCGATCATGGTTTGCCAAGTTCCGAACTTGCCGCCTACGCCGCCGATTGCGTGGCGGAGGGTCGTATCACGAAGCCGGCTGCGCTCCGGGTTCGATGTCTTTCCCGGCAGATGGATGTACGGCCGGCTGAGCGCTATCGAGAGCGCTCGATTTCTCGCGCGTTGCCCGCATTCAGCGTGACCGAATCGCGCGTCGGCCCGCAACGGCAGTGGGGACGACGAGGCCTATCCTGTGCGCGCCAGGCTCGATGCCGAGCTTCTTCGGCGCGACGAACATCCATTCGAAAACGTCTGCACGCCCGGGGCTGCCGCCGATCATGCTGTCTGCGCCGCCTTCGAAGCGCGAATCAGGCTCGGGAGGCATCCGATACCCTGGTCGCGCGCTCGGGCCGAACGGCGGCGGAGCGAACGTCCCGGTTCCTTCTGAACGGACCTGCTACAACGAAGAACGCGGGGTTACCGCGGGCATCGGCACTTCGCCCGGCAGCACTCGTCGTCGTGGCGTCGGAACCGGCCTATGCGGATATCATGACCGGCTTCACGGGCCCATCCGCCGAAGGTTCCGCCATCCATCCTGGGGTTCCATCCTAGCGCATCGCCGTGCTCGACGACGCGGCGTTTTCCGCATGCGGCGCCGCCCAGGAGCTCGAGGAGCAGGGCATCTCACCATCACGGCGAGAATAGGCTGCGGGCGAGCCTGTCGGGCCCTGTTGAAGCTCGACAAGCCATTTCGACAGGGATGGAAAGACGCTCGTCACTTATGCGTCCGTCCTCTTGCGCGCTTTCGCTTTGTGCCGCTCAGCATCCTTCTGCTCGCTGTATTTTCAAACCTTCGGGCGAATCAGGCTCTTTTCCCATCTGACGGTGCGGTTTTAACGGCGTTCGTGCAAATGTTATTAAAGTGGGAACATATCGTCATCGTCCCATAATTTGGAGATTTCAGGTGTTATTCTCTGCGTGCTCGCGTATGGGGACGAATGCAGCTCGGAACAACGTAAAGAAAAGGGGGTGTGGCTGTGGAATTCCTGTCCGATGTTGCCGTGCTGTCGCGCATACGATTCGGCTGGTGGCGATCTTCCACTTCTCTTCGTTCCGCTGTCAGTCGGCCGGTCTGATCCTGGCCCTCAATGAAACCCACTACAAAACGCGCGACCCGCGCGACGCGACTGCGACGAAGTTCTGGTCGAAGATTTTCGCGACCACGTTTGCCATCGGCGTGGCCACGGGAATCACGATGGAATTCTCGTTTCGGCGCCAGCTGGGCCGATGACAGCCCGCTTCGTAGGCGATATCTTCGGCGCCCTTGCGGCCGAAGCCATCTTCGCCTTCTTCATGAGGTCCACGTTCCTCAGCGTCGTGATCTTCGGCCGCAAGAAGGTCGGCCGAGTTCTATCTGACCTCCGCCTGGCTCGTCTTCTCGGCAGCTGCCTGTCGTGCCTCTGGATCCTCATCGCCAACTCCTGGATGCAGACCCCGGGCGGCGCGGGCTTTCCGCCGACGGCACCAAAGGCGGTTCTCCGGACTTCTTCGGCGCGCGTTCAACGCATCCACCGGCGTGCGCTATTTCCATACGGTCGCTGGCCCTGTTCGTGATGGGCGCCTTCATGGCCGTATCGCGGTTTCCGCCTGAGTATATGCGCAAAGAGTTCCGTTACTTCGCTGACAGGACCCTGCGTCTGGGCGCCACGGTCGCGCTTATCTCCACGTGCGTCCTTCTGGTGAGCGCGCGCATCGGCGGTCGAGGTCGCCGAGCAGCCTTCAAGATCGCCATGATGGAAGGCCACTATGAAGAAGGCACGTTGCCGCTCTACCTCATCGGCTACGTCGACAAGGACACGCAGAAGTCGTCGCGCCCTCAAGCTCGAAGCTACCAGCTTCCTCGCTGTCCAGCTTCGATACGGAATACCCGGCCTGAACGATCTCGCCAAGGAAACGCCGACCTCGATGTCGACAACCTGCCGATCGGCGTGACCTTCGTGAGCTATCACCTGATGGTGCTTATGTTCAGCGCTATCGTGATCGTGCTGGCGCTCGCGCTTATAGCCTCCTATAAGAAAGGCAGCAAGCTCAGGATAAGTGGTGGCAGTGGATCCTGGTCCTCTCCCCGATCTTCCCGTTCCTCGCGATCGAATCCGGATGGACGGCCGCAGAGGTCGGTCGCCAGCCCTACGTCGTGTATCCTGCGACAAACGCTCCCGATGGCCTGGGGCTTCTCACCAACGATGCGATTTCCTCGTCTCTCTTCCGTTGAGCTGCTCGTGACCATCCTGCTGTTCATCGTCGTCACGTTTCATCTTCATAGCCTGGGCCGCCTCATCACAGGCTTCATCAGCGAGGGTCCTGTGGACGACCTTGAGGGCAACCTGTCGGCGACGAGATCGAGAGGCGAAATAACCGATGACCGTACTGGGAATCATCTGGTTCATCCTCATCTTCAGTACTGATCGCGGATCGCTTCGTTCTTGACCGGATTCGACCTGGGCACGGCGTCTGGGCTTCGTCGCCAGAACCGGCGAGGAAAAGGCGCTCCTGCGCCGCAGCGTCGATCCTGTGGGACGGCAACGAGTTTAGCTCCTGACCGCGGGCGGCGCGCTGTTCGCTGCGTTCGCGCCGGCGTATGCCACCACGTTCTCCGGTTTCTACCTGGCCATCATCCTCGTGCTCATGGGCCTCATCGTCCGCGCGATCGCTGGAGGTATTCCGCGGACGAAAGCGAGCCGGTTGGGAAGGCGTGGAACGCCCTGTTCTTCGTGGGTTCGCTGCTTCGGCCCTGCTCTTCGGCGTCGCCATCGGCAGCGATGTACGCAGGCATTCCGATGAACGCCAGCGGCATTCGTCGGCATTCCCCTGCTCGGCACTCGTCACGCCCTTCACGCTGCTGTGCGGCCTGCTCGGTCTGTCCATATTCATTCTGCAGGGGAGCATCCTGGCACGCTGAAAGGCTCCCGAGGGCAGCGCTCTGGCCGTTCGCGCCCGCATGGCTCGTCGGACCTTCGCCATCCTGGCGATCGCGTTCTTCGTGCTCGTCACCGTCTACGCTCTGGTCATCATCAAGCCCGAGATGGTCGGCGGCCTGTCCATCCGCGCATCGCCTTCGCCGTGCTCTTCGTCGCGATGCTTGCCGCCGCCTTCATGAAGGCGACGGACGAAAGACTTCGCTCGTCGTGTTCTCATGCCCTCGTCCGTTGCGTGCTTCGCTCTGGTTGCGCTGCTGGGTGCGAGCCTGTTCCCGAATCTGGTCGTGGCGGGTGCCGGCGATCCGTTCAATCTGTTCAGCAGCGGCCGCTTCCGGCGCGAACATCACGATCGAGACGGCCGCGTCCGAAAGACTGACGCTCGCTTGGATGCTCGGCATCACCTGCGTCGGCCTTCCCTTCGTGCTGCTGTACCACTTCTGGTCTGCCGCGTTTCGCAGGAAACTCACGAAGGAAGACGCGAGCGGTACTGATGATTGACGGGCGGGCACCGGCGATCCGGCCCGCGGCAGATCGGGTACCTGCTGGCACACGTATAATGGATGGAGAAAGATCCTTCCAGTTGAACGATACCTCGCTTCACGGATGACGGGAAGGAGGGCATTCGTGCATCGAGGGCAACGGATCTGGGGTTCGGCCTTCATTCGCACTTCCGATTTCTCGGACGGGAGGGCGGCGATGCGTGAACGCTGGCTTTCCGCATAAAAAGGGCGTCCGAGAGGATTCCTCAGATCGAGCGAAATCCTCCTTCGTTCGTCTGGAACGATTGCTTGGACCTAACTCATTCGAAGCGCGGTGCCTTCGATATCGATGGATTCGATTTCGTCGAGATCGAGTGAGTGCGGTCAGAAGAGCGATGTTCGTGGTGCAGGTCGGATGCTCCGGTGTCCCCATCGATACGCCCGCCTCCGTTCGCGTCGCATTCGAAAAGGTCCCGTCTTTCAGAGGTTACGGTCGCGCGGGTCGCGACGGCGAGTTCGTTGGAAAAGCCTCGCATCCTGGGCGTTTTCGCGGCGGAGGCCTCGTCGCTCTCGGAAGGAAGTTCCGTCCTTCAAGGAGATTCGCGGCCCTCATCGCTCCATGCGACGGGACGGTCGACCTGATAGGCGAGGTGCGGGGAAATGGAGATGCTTGCGTCGACGATATGCGCGTCATATCCGTGAAGGTCGAACGGTTCGGCGGCGGAAAGGGCGACGGAAGAAAGTCTTCGTAGGCGATGTCGAACGGGGTTCCACGTGCCTTCGGCGATGGTTTCGAATCCGGAGGCATCGTCCGCATAAGATTCTTCATGTGAGAACGCGACGCTTCCGGCCAGGCTCTCCGTTGCGTCGTAGCTCATCATCTCCCATACTGGATGGCGGGTCAGTCAGGATCCGCATCGTGAAATACGCGCTTCCGGAAGCGCCGCCCCAGTCGATGTCGGCCGTCGTATTCTGCTCGTGAGAACATGAAGCCGACAGGATCCCGTTCTCGTTCGTGTCAAGATCGTCGGACGCGCTACCGTCGTCGCTTGGAGATCGAATAGACGATCGATGTGAGGTATGCGCGTCGCCGATGATCGCATCCGCGCTGACGGTGATGCGCCGTCGCTGCGGTCGCTCCTATGGGATAGCCGACCGATTCAGCGACCTCGGTCTTCGTGGGGCTCCGTTGAACAGGTCGTCCGCGGCGTTCTGCAGCGTGACCAAGTTGCCTGTCGCATAGGCGCCCTCCCGAGCGCAGGGCGGCGACGACGGCCGCAGCGGCAGCGCGCAGGGATCGCTTCCGGAACCAGGCGGCCGCGCGTGCTGCGGGGCGGGCGATCGACGCAGGGCGCATACGCGCGGCTCTGCCCTGGCGCATCGCCGCATCCGCTGCGCCGCGCACTCCGATCGAGGCGCTGCGGGGCGGATCCTTGCGCTCGTGCATCGGCGGCGTGCGCGAGCCTTTCCGCCATACGGTCCTTCTCTTCGGAAGAATTTCAAATCGTCAAAGAGCTCGAGCGTAGGTCTCGGCGAAGCCTTCGTTCATGATGCGCTCCTTTCAAGCATGCGCGCAGCTTCTTGCGTCCGCAGCTCAGAGCCGCTCCGACGGCAGATTCGCTCCGGTCGGTCATGCGCGCGATTTCGGCTGCGGTATCCTCGTAATAATGCGGGTAGATCGCTTCTCGGTAGATGAGCTGGGCTTCTGCCGCCTCAAGCGTCTCGTCGTGCGGGTGCCCGGGGCTTCCGCATAGCGGAGCCTCATCCAGGCTGACAGATCGTCCCGCCCCTGCTTTCGAGACGGTCCTTGCAGGCATTGATCGTGACGGATGATCCAGCCTTCTCATGTTCGGTTCCGGCGAAGGGACGGTTCGTGCAGGGTTTTTCGAGGGACGTCCTGGCACACGTCTTCCGCGTCGCAGGTCGAGTTCAGGTAGGGTGTAGCTCAGCCTGAGGATGGGGTCGGCATAGTCATGGACCAGACGTCTTGCTCTCGGAATCCGCGTCTGTCGGTCTCGATGCCCTCATCCGGCCTCCTTTCGAGATCGCATTGAATCGTGCAACGTTGCTTACCTACAACACGATTCGCGGCGGCGATTCTTGACAGCGAAATGCGAACGGCGTCGGCCGCATGCGGAACGACGTTTTCGCCGATCGATATGCGGCATGACGCAGAATGGCGCCCATCGGTCGAGACGAGGCATGCGCATCGCGGCAGAGGGCATGCGGCAGGGGCTATGGTGGAGAACGGCGAAGCCGGAGATAAGGAGCCGCCATGCGCTACGATGAGCTGAAAGACGCGATCAAGGACGCCATGAAGGCCCGACGACAAGTGCGGCTCTCCATCCTGCGCCAGCTTCATGGCGGATCAAGAACATCGGGTCGACGAGCGGCGCGAAGCGACCGAGGCCGATGTCGACGCCATGACGAAGCGCCTGATCGAAAGCAGACGAAAGAGACGCTCGAAGGGATCCGTTAAGGCGGCACGAACGAAGAGCGCACCGAGACGCTTCGCAGCAGATCGCCATTCTCGAGACCTGCTTCCCGAACAGCTTTCAGGAGACGCGCTCAGCGAGCTCGTCGACGCTGACCATAACCGAGCTCGGCGCGACCACGAAAACGCGACATGGGCAGGTCATGGGTGCCCTCACGAAAGGCGACCGGCGGGAACTCGACAAGGCCGCTGCCGCCAGATCGTCGGCGGGAAGCTGGCATAAGCCGTTCTGCGGTTCTTTCTCGGGATGTCCGGGCGACCGGGACGTTCGTTTCGCACTCCGATGCCGACCGCGGTCGAGACACGCATGACTTTCAGCCTATCCGTCGGTCGCCGCGCTGCATCGGGCTGCGGTGCGAGCGCTCTGAAACCTGCCCGATTCACGGTGCGGGTCTTGCGATGCCTCACCGGTTCGCGAAAATCGATCTCCGATCTGGTTGTCAGGCACATCGCTCTTGGCCCGTTTGACCTACGTCATCGATATTCAGGTCACGGCTTCACTTACCGTAGGCGACGAGCATATGCATGCGCGCATCGCGCAGGTTCTGCTTCGATCCCGCGCGGTGCTCCTTTCGAATTCGAACGATCCTGACGTGGGGTGTCTCGTTCTGCGGGGAGCGGTGAGTGAGCGATGTAGAGCGACCATCGTCGGATCCTCCCTAGGGCGTCCTGCGCGACGCCGAGGCATTCGCGTGCGATATGCAGATCCGATTTGACTTCGAAGCAGAGTCTCCCCTATGCTGGCGGGTCTCGTCGCGCTTCGCAAACAGGCAGACCACGGCATCGTTTTCACCGCCACTTCGAACGCGCGGATGATGGCCTGCTCGCGGTCGACGATGATTTCGCAGGGCGTATCCGCCGGCGTGTTCGCCGCCATCATCCTCGGCGATAGCGCGCGGATCTTCGTGCGCGGGATCCTCCTCGGTGTAGATCAGGTAGTCGGCGAACTGCGCGGCCACGCGGGGCAGAACCTCGCGACGTTCGAACGCCTTGTCGCCCGGCGCGCCGAACACCGCCACGACCTTCGCCGCAGGGTGCTCTTTCCTGACCGACGTGAAGAACGTCTTATGAGGAAGCTCGTTGTGGGCGTAGTCCACGAGCGCGATGGTGCTGCCTGCGGCAGACCGCACGACCTCCATGCGGCCGGGCACGCGGACATGCGCAGGCCTGCGGCGATGTCTTCCGAAGCCGATGCCCGCGATGCGCGCCATCGCGATGGCGGCCAGGCGTTTTTCCGCATTGAAGAGGCGGCCATGCCCAATGTCATAGGACGCGTCCCCCTTCGCAGGCCAGATCGAGATGCGATGCCGTCTCGGCACGGCGCGTACGTCGCTGGCGCTGAAATCGGCTTCCGGCCGGTCGACGCCGAAGGTCAGCAGGCGCTCGGCGCGTCGTGCATGTCGAGCACCTCGTCGACGAGGTCGGAATCGAGGTTCACGACGGCGGTGCGGCATTGGTCGAAGATGCGCAGCTTCGACGCGAAATAGTCCTCGAACGACGGATGCTCGCTCGAGGGAGATGTGGTCGCGTCCGATGTTCAGGAAGCGCGCGACGTCCAGCGCAGAGCCCGAGCGTGCGGTCGTATTTAAGGGCATGGCTCGAGACTTCCGACCGGGTGCTTTCCTGCAGTTCGGCGGTATTGAAGATGTGGTGCCATGGGTCGACGGCCTCGGGCGTCGTGTTATAACTTTCGAACGCGTCGATCCGTCGTCGGTTTCGATCGATCCGATGATGGAAGGTGCATGCCTGCCGCCGCGAGATCGACTTCAGCAGGAACGACGTGGTGGATTTGCCTTTCGTGCCCGTGATGCCGCGACGTCGATGCGCTTATCAGGATGTCCGTGCGCCGCGCGCGCAGCGTAGCCATGAGCGATCGGATATCGTCGGTGACGAGTGGGAAACGCCTTCGGCATGCGCGCTCAGATCAGGCTCCGAGGATTCGTCGCGAGAGGTATGCCGCCGCTCCTGCGTTCAGCGCATCTTCCAGGTAGGCGGGCTTGAACGCGGCGCCCTTGCAGGCGAACAACTTCCGGGCCTGGCGCAGGTCTATGGACATCCCGCGAACGGCCGATCCGGTCCGACGAGCGGATCTTCGCCCTGCGCGGCGATCGCGTCGGCGAGGATGAAAAGGGTCGTTTCAGGCGGAGGCGGATGTCATGGCGTTCCTTCTTTTGCGATTTGGCTTAAGTCTCAAGCATAGCCCAGCGGAGAGCTTCGGAACGTCTGATATATTGATGGAAATCATCGAGCCAATCCCCCATTTCGAAGACGAGGATGAGGCTCCCTGAGTGCTGACGGTCGCGCGAGGATCGTCTGGATGGCATCCGGCGCGCTCAAGGCGCTTGTCGCCGTCGCCATCATCATGGGCGCATATGCGTGCCGTCTCTCAACGGCGTCTGCCGCCTTCGTGGGTCCTGCCGACGCTCATCGCGCTCGCCGTTGCCGCCGTCATCGTGTACGCTATAGCGTATCCCATGCTCAAAGTATCGATTCTGGCGATACGAGGTTGCCGAGAACGATCTGGATATCGTGCAAGGGGTCGTCTGCGCGCACCGTACCGTCATTCCGTTCGTGCGCGTTCAGAACACCGACGCGGTGCGGGCCCGATTCTGGGGATCCTCGGATTGGCGAGCGTGACCGTAGTACGGCGGCGGATCGCACGTCATTCCGGGCCTTGCCTTCGATGCGGCGGACGCTCTGCGCGACCGCATCGCCAGGCGAGCCCGCCTCGCTCAGGAGGACGTATGATTCCCGGGACCCTGAAGCGGGTGCGCATCGCGTCCATTCTTCATATGTCTGGCTCGGCAGCCTGCCGATCATCCAGTCCCTCATAGTCGCCTCGCTGCCCGGATTGGCCCAGGTTCTGACGCTGGTCGCCTCGTTCCTCTTATGGCCCTGATCGCCGTGCTCGTGCTCGGCCTGCGCGTCTTAGGGATGGACCCGCCTGTCCTTACGAGCTGTCGAGAAAGCCCGAATTCCGCAAGTCGTGGGCGTCGTCGTTTCAAGCGCAAGACCCATGTACCTCTACCGCGCATCCAGTCGGTCAATCAGTCCGCGCCCGCTGCAGCGCGGTCGTGGGCGTCTGCGACGTGCGCATCGAAACCGCAGGCGGCTCGTCCAACGAGGCCGTCGTTCTGCAATGCATGCGCGTCTCGAAGTCGAGGCCCTGCGCGGCGAACTGTTCCGTCATAAGAAGGTCCTGCTCGACGGCGGATCGCTCGATGCCTGAGGGAAGCGCCACCGTGGACGGCGTCGTCTATCCGTCGCAGTGGGCGTGCATCCGGTACGGCATCGATCCGTCTCAGAGCCCGTCGGTTCGCGTTGACGGAACGCCCGTCGACGTCGCGTCTTCAACGCGCGTTTCCGCCCTTCGGCTCCATCCGGCGGCATCTCCGTCGCCGGCGGCGCGCAGCCAGGGCCGAGGCCAGCCTTCTCAGGCGTCGCCGCCGCGTCCGACAGTTTCGCGGTCTCGATGGCGGGGAAGCCGTGGAGACGGGTCCCTGTCTCGTATGAAACGGCCTTTTCCAATGTCGAGCTGCGCTTGCGCGGGCTGACGGGAATCGGGTCGTCCGTCGGCGTCGTTCTTGCGGCGCTCTTCGGTGTCCCTGGGATACCTTCCCTCGGTCGTGAACGATCGGCTCCGTGCGTATTTCGAGGAGATGGCGGGCTCTCTCTCGACCCATGCCTTCCCTGCAGGCAGGCGATGTGGCCTCCTTTTCCCGCGAACAGCCTTATCCGGGGCGATCGCGATGCGCGCTGTCTCGTCCTGTTCATCCTGCTCGTCTTCTCGGCTCTCGGATCCCATGCTCACGTACGGCAGCTTCCGCCTGCGTCGCCGGGGTCTCGCATCGAAAATCGAATCGGGTCTTGTCAGCCCGCGTTTCACGGCATCGACGTCGACCGCGTGCAATCAATCGTCATCGATCAGTCGTTTTTCCGTCGTTTGATCGGGTGCTGCGAGATCAGGGTCGAGAAAGATCGACGCGCTCGATCCTTCGCAGAAGCAGGCCCGGCCAGGCGGCGCACGGAGACGATCCTGCATCCGTTCATCAAAGCTTTCGCGCGTGCCGTCCCTGCTCGAGGGCATTCTTCGAATTCGCTTCCTATCGATCTCGCTGTCGACGGCCCCGCGGCTCTGCGCCGCGGCATCGTCGAGATCGCCGTCTGGCGGGAACTTCAGAGGCCCTACGCGGCGATCGCCATGGGCGTTTTGCTTGCGGTTTCGTTCGCCTTGGATCCGCTGGTTGCTTCCGACCGAGCTCTCGTCGTCCTGATTTCCATCGCGCGCGGCATCGTCGGGGTCCTGCTCGCCTTCTGCCTGATCGACGTCGCGCTCTCTCCATCGTGCGCGCCGTGCTCTGGTTCAAGGGTTCGGGCCTCGGATACGACCGCCGATTCATGACGCTCGTGAACGGCGGGTTCTCGCGGCGCACATCCGTCGTTCCCTCGTCAGAAGATCCAGTTCGCCACGCTTTCGCGAATCCTTTCCAGCGCGCCTCGAAGGTTCGCTGCGCATCGGTGCGCACGGCCGCCGGCATCGACGGCAAGACGACGACGCTCTGGGATCTCTCGCTTTCGGACGCGAACGCCTGGCTGGAATGGGCGCGCCCGCGCGGTTGATAGCTTCTGCTAGAATCCCGACATGGGAAGCAGATGCGACAGAACATCCGTCCGCGCGCCGCGTTCGGTGCGTGGTACCGTCTGGGCGAGAAATCGCCAACGCGATCACGCGGCATCGGCGCGCTGCCGCCATCGCCCGCCATCCCCGTCATGATCGTGACCGCCGTGTCGCACGGCGGAGGGGCGCATCTCGCATCCGCGATCGCCTTCGGCGTATCCATGCTGCTCGAATACCTCGCCTCGACGCTGTACCTGCGCGCGCGCACGAAAGGCGCAAACGCGCTCTTCAGGTCATGGACCACTGCGCCATCTACCTGCTCATCGCCCGGATCGTACCGCCTTTCTGCCTGATCGCCCTCGCGCGGACCACGGAGGTTCGTCCTGTTCTGCGTCGTCTGGGCGGCCCGCTCGTCGGCATGGCGGTCGAAGCGTTCTGGGTCTTTTTCGTCCGCGGTGGGGCCTCCGCGCTTCTGTACTGCTGCTCGGATGGTGTGTCGTATGGTTTTGCCCGTGCTTTTGCGTCTTTGCCCGCGTCCGGGCTTTCTTGCTACTCAGTGGCGGCATCCTGTATTCGATCGGAGCGAGGGTTCTACATCCTGAAGAAGATCCCGTACATGCACGGTCTTCCCATGTCTTCGTGCTTGCGGGACCATCTGCCATTTCTTCGCCGTCGAGGCTCTTTCTCCTGTGACCGGCAGCGCCGAGTAGGCTCATCTTGTAAGAAGGTTGACGCATAGCTTCCATGGACGTAGGCATATCCATCTAGTCACGCTCGTCCTCATCGTCGTCAACGGGTTCTTCTCGAGGCTCAGGAGATGGCGCTCGTCAGCGCCAAGCGCGTCGTTTTGCAGAAAAGAAGCCGAGGAAGGCTCCCGACGCGCGCGAAGGCGCTTGCGCTCTCGAGGATCCCGATCGGTTCCTCGCGGCCATCAGGTCGCCATCACGCTCGTCGGGTTTCTTTCTGCCTCCGCGACGGCGGCGACGAACCTATCGGCCCCGCTCTCCTCATGGCTCTCCTCGTTTCGGCATCGAGCTGGCTTACGGCAGCTTCCCAGGTGGCGGCTCTATCCTGATCACGCTCTCATCGTCTCCTGCGACATCGTCTTCGGCGAACTGGTGCTTTCAGCGCCTCGCTCTCGCCGATGCGGAGAAAGATGGCAGGCGCCGTGGCGACCCCCTGACGGCGTTTCGACCATCGCCTCGCTCCTCTCGTGCGTCTGACGGCGGCTTCCGTCCGATGTGGTCGCGCGCGCGATGAGCATCAAAGAGCGCTGCGGATCGCCAGGACGTCTCCGAGGAGGAGATCCGCTACACTCGTGGCCGACAACGACGAGCTCGATGACGAAGAAGCGCATGATCCACGAGGTGCTCGACCTCGGCGACGACGGCGGAAGGCCACTGACTCCGCGCGTCGATATGGGTGGTCATCGGGCGGCGGACACGGTCCTGCATGCCATCGAGCTCATGCGGAAAGCCAGGGTATTCCCGCCTGCCGGTGTTTTCAGGGACCACGACAACGTCGTCGGCGTAGTGCGCTACAAGGATCTCATCGGCCCGCTGCTCGAGGATCGCGAGAACGATCCCGTGTCCTCCTGTTTGCCCCTATCGCTATCGTTCCCGAGGCAAGGACCTCATGCCCCTGCTCAACGAGATACGCAAACGAATCGTCAACGAGATGAGTCATGGTCGTGAACGGGCAATACGGCGGCACCGCTGGTTTAATTACCATCGAAGACATCGTGGAAATCGTCACGGCGACATCATCGGCGAGACCGACCTCGAGAGCCGCCATATCAGCACAGACGGCTCCGAACAGAATGAAAACCGCCGACGGGCGTTCACCTGCGACGATGCAGCCGATCTCGAGCTGGCCTGTCGAGGTGAGCGATGCGTATGAGACCGTAGCCGGCTGGCTGATGGACACGTTCGACCGCGTTCCCTCGAGGTCGGCAACGAAGCTCGTGTTCGAGGCTATGTCTTCAGAGGTCCAGCAGATGCGTCGCCGTCGCATCGCGAAAGTGCTGGTCAGGCGTCTTGAAGAATCGGCGTCTGAACACTGGGGCGGGAGAGACGGGGCGACGCGCGGGCGCACGGGCGTGAGCGCGCCTCCGGGCAGGGGTCGAAAGGAGCGGGCCCGTCATGGAAGGTCGATCGAGGATTTCAATATCAGGCGGTCCCGCGACGACGTCGCCATAGCCGGCATCTGCGCAGGCCTTGCCGATTGTTTCGACGTCGATGCCCTCGTCGTGCGCATCCTTGCGCTCCTTGCGCTCCTTGCGAGCTTCGGCGCCGCGGCATTCGCCTATCTGGTTTTATGGGCCGTCATCCCCATGCGGGAGGACGGCGATCCCTCACGGTGCGCGCGGAAGGCGCGCCCGACCAGCATATCCCCGATGCTGACGCGCAAAGCCTGCTTGGTGATCTGGTCGACCGCCTTCGTCGCCTGCATCGGCTTCGCCGGCGCGCTCGATATCGTTCTCGTCGATTCTCACTGGTGGCAGTTCTGGCCCATCATCCCGTTCTCGTTCGGCATCGCGATGATGGTGTTTCCCGTCCGTCGCCGGTTCCACGCCGATCTCGTGGCATGCAGCATCGCGTTCGTCGGCATCGGGCTGCTGCTGCTCTTCTGCTCCATCGATCTGCTGTCGTGGACGACCGTTCCCGGGCTGCCGGCGATCTCTGGCCGCTCCTTGCCGTGTCCGTCGGCTGCTCCGTCTGACGGGCATGTGCGGAGAAGCAATCTGATGATCTTCGCGAGCAGGCTCTTTCGTTCTTGTCGCAGCGATTCTTGCCGCGACGGTCTTCGGCATCCCGGGCGACGTGGACGCGCTGGCGTTCAGGGTTCTTCGGGTCGAGTACGAGATTACGGCAGCGCCCTGATGGAGCCAAGGGTTAGCGCCGCGGCATCTCGTCGGGTGCATCCGCCTTCGTCGCCCTCCATGCATTCTTACTAAAAATACATATCTGACCTTGTGATTTGTTATTGACAGCCCTTCTACGCTAGAGATGCTCGCGTTACCTATTCACGGCCTTTCAGAATCCGATGCGAAGGAGGGGCTTGCGCAACGCCGATACATACGGGCGCTCGTTCGAACGCAGCTCTTCTTCTTTTTTCGTGAAGGCCGCGGCCGTCACCGTCGTCGCCGTGATCGTCGCGTCGGGCGTCTGGCGGCCTGCGTCGGCGTCGCTCAAGGTCGATCTTTCCACCATCGGCATCGGCGACCGCCAGAGCACCGCGTCCGATATTTCGGGTTCGAATCCGTCGAGCCGCCTGTCGGGCACGACGGACGCGTCGTCTGCCCGCAAGGCGCCCGCCGCCCGCAGCATCTCGGTGAAGGATCCCGATCCCGTCGTCGTCCTCGCCGCCATCGATGAATCAACGCCCATACCGTCGCAGCTGCCGAAGAGGTCGGCACGATGGACCCGCTGCCCACGGCGCCCCGTGTCCCTTCCGATGTTGCGGACGGCTGGTCGACCGGCAGCGCATCCGCGTACAGCATCGTCGACAACGACGATGGCGAACAACTTCAACACCACCGCCACCGCATCCGGTCGCAAGCTCGATGACGGCGGCATCAGCGATCGCCGTGCCCGAGTCCCAGTCCTGGCGTCTCGGCCAGGCGGTCGCCGTCATGTGCGGGGACAAGGTGGTCGTCGCGACGGTCACCGACACCGGCGGCTTCGCCCCGTACAGGGCGCGACCTGGACCTCGCGCCCGGAACATGGAAGGCGCTCGGGGCACGGGCGTCGGCGACTGGGGCGTTCGCACCGTCTACTACAAAGATTCCTGTAGGATGCGCTTTCGAGGCGCATCTTCCATATAGAGGAAAAGAGGTCCAATGGCCAACGTCATCGTCGTGGGATGCGGGCGCGTCGGCTCGTCGCTCGCAACGATGCTGTCGTCGAACGGGCGCAACGTGTGCGTCATCGACACGAGGCCGATGCGTTCTCCGCGCTCGGACGCAACTTCAACGGAGCCACGCTGGGGCCTCGGCTTCGACGAGGCGTGCTCGTGCGCGCCGGCATCGAGATGCGATGTCGTTGCGGCCGTGACCAGCAACGACAACACAGAATCTTGTAGGTGGTCGAGGGTCGCTCGCCGCATCTTCGGCGTCAGAACATGCCATCGCCCGCCTGTACAACACGAACAGGGAACGTGCCTGCAGGCAGCTCGGCATCGATTACGTCTGCGGCACGTCGCTCATCGCCGGAGGTCTTCTCGAAGATCGTGTCGAGCCATGGCTCCCACCTCGATACGTTCGGCCAGTACGAGATCCTGCGTTTCTCTCTCAATCTGGAATGGGCCGAGCAGAGGGCCATTTCGCGTCAGCGAAGCTCGAAAAGAGCCATGGCGTGCGATCGTATGCTTCGAGACGCTCCGACGGCAGCGCAATTCGATCCCTTCGCCGACGAGCGTGCTCTACCATGGCGATACGATCATCGCTTGTGTGCGTCATGACCTGCTAAAGCAATTCCAACGTTTTATTCGGGAATGAGGGGCGGCGTGTATGATCGTCATCATGGGCGGAGGCAAGGTCGGCGAATACCTCGCCAGCGTCGCTTCTCGGGCAGGGGCCATCAGGTCGCCGTCATCGAGCAGGACCGCCGCACCGCCGACCGCCTGAGCATGAATCTCACCGGCGACTACCTGATCATCTGCGGGGACGGCTGCGATTCCGACTATCTGGAAGACGCCGGCGTGCTGCAAGGCGGACGATGCTTGCGGCCGTGACCGGCCACGACGATGCGAACCTCGTGTCGTGCGAGCTTGCGACCCAGATCTTCAAGGTGCCGCGCTGCATCGCCCGCGTCAACAACCCCAGAACCGCCGCGTGTTCCGCGAGGTGGGCATCGAAAAGCGTCTCGTCACGATGCTCATCGCGAACATGATCGAGAGAAGAGGCCATGATGGGTTCCGTCGCGTCGTATCCGCGCTCTCCGCGGCGACGTCTGTGCTGATCGAGGCAGCCATCGAGGAACCCGCGTCGTTTCGACCCGAAGCGCGGCCTGCTCGCCGCGCTCATCAAGATGCCTCGCGGCAGCTCTGGTCGCCATCGACCGCAAAGGAACACAGCAATGCCGAGATCGTACGTCCGAAAGCCGTGCTTCGCCCGGGGACAGGCGGTCATCCTCGCGGAACGCGACTCCATCGAGACCGCTCGCGCGCTGTTCGCCAGCCTCTGATCAGGCGGCATGCGTCTCGCGTCAACCCTCGAGGCCCGCCTGTCGGGCCTGACCAGGAACGGCCGCCGTGCGTAGGGGAAGAAAACCGATATGATTCCTCGCTATACCAGGCCGGCAATGGGAAGCATCTGGGGCCGAGAGCAAGTTCGCCGTCTGGAGGAAATCGAGATCCTGGCATGCGAGGGCCCAGGCCGAGCTCAGGCGAGTGCGGCATCACGAAGGACGAGGCGGCATGGATCCGTGCGCCGCCGATTTCCGCGTCGATCGCATCGACGGATCGAAGCCGTCACCAACCATGACGTCATCGCGTTTCTGACCTGCATGGGAGAATACATCGATGCCGATATGCCCGAGGGGCTCCGAGAAGCCGAGCCGCTGGGTCATTACGGCATGACGTCGTCCGACCTGGGCGACACCGCGCTTTCGTACCAGATCACGCAGGCGCTCGACATCATCATCGAAGATGCGCGCAAAGCTCGGCCGCGTGGCGAAGGACCGCGCGTTCGAACTTGCGGACGCACTCTGCGTCGGACGCGCACGGCATCCATGCCGAGCCGATGACCTTCGGCATGAAGTTCGGCAGCTGGGCCTGGGCGCTCAAACGCTCGCTCCCGGCTCGAGCAGGGCGCGTGAGTCGCCGCGACCGGCGCCATCTCGAGGCGCCGTGGGCACTATTCGAGCATCGATCACTTTCGTGGAGCCTACGTGTGCGAGCAGCGGGCCTCGTTCCCGATCCGCTCTCACGCAGGTCCTCGCCGCGACCGCCGCGCCGCAGGTCGCATCCACGCTGCCGTGGTCGCATCCACGCTCGAAAGCATCGCGATGCAGGTGCGCCTTATGCAGCAGACCGACGTGATCGAGCGGAAGAACCGTTCAGGCCCGGTCAGAAGGGGTCTTCGGCCATGCCTCATGAGCCTGCCCCATCACGGTCGAGCGCGTCTGCGGGCTTTCGCGCATCGTGAAGGCGAACGCGCAGGTGGAGCTTCGACGACGTGGCGCTGTGGTATGACGCGACATCTCGCACTCGGGCGCCGAGCGCGTCGCCCTGGCCGACAGCTTCATCGCTCGACTATATGTTCGCGAAGATGCGGTTCATTCTCGAGGGGCCTGCAGGTCTATCCGGAAGATGAAAGCTCAACCTCGATCGCACGCGCGGACTCATCTTCTCGTCGAAGGTGCTGCTGGCGCTCGTCGATACGGGCATCACGCGCGAGGCGGCCTATGCGATCGTCCAGCGCTAACGCGATGGCGGTCTGGGGCGATATCCAGAACGCCGTCGTCGGCCCGACGATATCGCGAACGTCTCGAGGCCGATCGAGGCGAACCTTGCGCCCGAAGCTGGACGAGATCTTCGATCCCTGGGCGTTCCTCGCGCACGAGGACGTCGTCTTCAAAAAGCTCGAGTCGCTCGCGTTTTGGGACGTCGGCATCGCGCCCGATGCGGCGTGCGTCCGTTATGGCGGCCATGCGGCCGTTCTACGCTTCGATTGCAGGGAAAGGCCCCCGATCCGGGGCCTTTCCGCCGCAAAACCGATAAAGGGCCTGGATGGACGGTGGACGCATCGAAAGGGACGGCCTTCCCTATGCCTGCAGGGGCCGCCAGGTGCGCAGCAGGGTGTATTCGTCGGTATCCGAACGGCTTACGTGCGCATAGGTCGCGACGATCCCGCGCGTACCCGTGGAGGCGAGGTAGTCGCCGAAGTCGTCGCTGCGGTCAGGGCAATCGAGCGCGAATACCAGGCGATTGACGGATCGACGCCCGAGACGGATTTGGTCGATTTCACGACGAGCCGATGACCGGCCCATGCCGGCGGCGCGGACGGATTGCGGTTGAGCGGAACCACTCATCGCCCTGGCTGAGGCGCCTCCGACTGACCGGCGCATAGGTGCCGAGGTTCGCGATGCCGCTCTTCACGTTGTAGATGGCGTCGAAGGAAAAGGCGAAGCGGTCGTTCGCGTAGCCCGCCTCGAGCGGAGACATGGACGCGGGCAGGACGAGCGCATCGCGCTGGTCCATAGACGTTCCATCGACGAGCGTGATCTGATGAGCGACCGCCGATCCCTTCGTGCGCGGCGTGATCACCGCGCCTTCGTCGCAGGAATACGGGGGCGTGGCCATGCGCCCGTTCGACCGGTAGGCGATATCGGTCCCTTCAGTGCCGTACGTCGATGACGAGCAGCGATTCGGCGCCTTTCGTGCCGGCCGACGGCAGCACCTGCCAGAACGCGCGCGCCCTCGGGAGACGGCGAGCGTGGGGATCTCGTAGTCGGTCGTGCCGTGGTCGGCAAGCATCCCGGATCGCCGATGGATTCGCCCGAATGGGTTGCGTGGTAGAGCGCCATTCTCCGGTGAAGCGTTTGCCTCGGTCCAGACGATGCCTCAGGGAGCTGCAGCGCACGTCGTAGATGTCGTAGCCGTTTTCCGAGAGATGGGCCCGTCGAGCACCGTCGCGAGGCTTCCGCTGTCAAGGTCGAGGGATGCCCGCCTTCGTGATGGGCGCAGAACCCGAGGTCGGGATGAGGCAGCTTGCATGAGTCAGTGCAGGCCCACACGAGCGTGTGGTAGGGAAGCTTGAATTCGGATACGAGGGCGCATGCAATCGGATGCGTCGGCTTCCGTGCAATCGGATAGGGTGAAGACGCTGTCGGGGGCGACGGAGAGGGCGGAGGAATCTTCCGCGGCCTCTTCTTTCTTGGAGGTGAGACGCGCGATGCCCGACGAGGCGAGCGCGATGCCCGCGATGCCCGGCCGCGCCGGCGATGAGCTGCCGCCTCGAAATGGCGATGGACGGGCGTTTCGCCGCGTGCGACAGGCGGGCATGACGACGCGCCCGGCGAGTTCTCGACGAGGATCGCGTCCGTCGCGAGTCGGAACGCATGCGTCGCGCGGTCGCGTTCGAGCGCGTGCGCGATCGTGGATGTCTGGATTGCTGAGACATGGCCGCTCATTATGTCATTTTTCCAAAAGCGCTGCAGATGGACGGGTCAAAAATCGCTACAATAACGTCAAACCGTATCTTGAGGCCTTGCGCCTTGACGTACCGTACGACCTGAGGGCACCGGATCGTGAACACCACCGATACGCGTCGAATTCTGCTTGTTGAGGATGAAAAGGCCATTCGCGATGCCGTGGCCGCCTATCTCGAGCGCGAGAACTATTGGGTCACCGCCGTCGGCGACGGCCAGGACGCCCTCGATGAATTCGGCAAGCATCACTTCGATCTGGTCGTGCTCGACCTCATGCTTCCCCGCGTCCCGGGCGAGCGCGTCTGCCGCGTCATCCGCGACAATTCCGACGTGCCCATCATCATGCTGACCGCCAAAGGCGAGGTCGAAGACCGCATCATCGGTCTCGAGCTGGGCGCCGACGACTATCTGGTCAAGCCGTTCTCGCCGCGCGAGCTGGTCGCCCGCGTCGGCGCTCTGCTTCGCCGCGTCCCATGCGGACAGCGAGCCTCAGCGCGAGGTTCTCGAGTTCAGCGAGCTCACGATCGACGTCTCGGGCCACAAGGTCCTCGTCAACGACAGGAAGTCGACCTCACGGCCAGCGAGTTCAAGCTCCTGACCACCCTCTCCCGCTATCCCTGGCCGCGTGTATTCGCGCATGGAGCTGGTCGAGAGGTCTGGGCTACGACTTCGAAGGCTATGAGGCGCACGATCGACAGCCACGTGAAGAACCTTCGCGCCAAGATCGGCGACAATCGCGCGCAATCCGAGTGGCTGCACACGGTTCACGGCGTCGGATACCGCTTTCGAGGATCCGACCAGCAGCCTTCACAGCAGTAATCCCGGCTGCGCCCGGCTCCTTCGTCAATCCATCGTGGTCGATCGCATCAATACCCGCATACGCGGCCCGATCGCGGCCATCAAGGCATGGGTCTTCGGGCATTCGTATACCGCGCGCGTCACGGTGACGTTCGCGCTGATCGCCGGGCTGACGGCCATCGTCGCGATGGGCGTGCTCTCATTCGATGTGGGAGCAGCATTTCCAGAACTATACGCACGAGAACATCCAGGCATTGGCCGACCGCACCGCGTCGGCCATCGCCGACAAATACGAGAAGTCGAACGGGCATGCGCTCGATATCGTGAACACGACGGGGAAGGGCACCTATCCCCCGCTCACGATGTCCGACGTCTCGCCCGCTTCCCGCCGCTCATACGCTCAATCAGACGATGGGCATCGGGTCGTCAGCATCAACAATGCGATCGTGTACGATTCCACGGTCGTGATGACGGGCAGCGACGCATTGGCGCCGAACAAGACCAGTCCTTGGCGCCCGGCTCGGATGCGACGATGGCCACGCCGACATCATGGTCAACGGCACCGCCATAGGTCGCGTCAACATGTGGTATACGGCTCCGACGTGCTTCTATCCAAAACGGACCAGAATTCCGCAGCCGAAGCTACCAGGCGATGGCCTTCGCCGCGGTGCTGTCCATCGTGCTCGCTTCGCTTCTCGGCTTCCTTTTTCGCGCGCAACGGTGCCCGATCAGCCGCATGACGGAAACCGCGGCCGCCATCAAGGAAGCGATCTTTCCGCACGCACCAATCTCGAGGGCGATGACGAGATCGCCGAACTCGGCAAGACGTTCGATGCCATGGCGGCGAGCGTGGAGGATCGCGAGCTCGAACGCCGCCTGACCACCGATGTCGCCCGCGAGGCTGCGCACGCCGCTCATGGCGATCAATCCACCGTCGAGGGCGATCGTCGACGGCGTGTTCGACCCGATGCCGAACGCCTCGGCACGATCGACGCCGAGTCCAACGCCTCTCGCGCATGGTCGATGCCTTGCGAGGCTTTCCCGTCTGGAGAACCGACGACGCCCCTGAACGAAGAGGTCGTCAATGTCGGCGAGATGATCCGCCTGCTGGCGATGTCGCACGGGCCTATATCAACGAAGCCGGGCTGCGGCTGGTCTATGAAGCCGAAGACTGACGTGGTCGTCTGTGCCGATCGCGACCTCATCCGCCAGGCGACCGCGAACCTCATCTCCAATGCCGTGCGCTACACGCTCACCCGGCACCATCACGGTCAGCGTGAAGAGGCGACGACGAGACCATATCTCCGTGCGGGATACCGGCGTCGGCCTCACGCCCGAGGAGTGCACGATGGTCTTCGGGCGTTTCTGGCGCGCCGACAGCAGCCGCGAGCGCGCCAGCGGCGGACTCGGCATCGGCCTGTCGGTGGTCAAGGAGATCGTCGACCGCCATCATGGCTGGGTGGACGTTCAGGGCGCGAAGGGCGAGGGCGCGTGCTTCACCCTGCATATCCCGCTCTATGATTACGAACGCATCAAATCGATGCGCGAGAAGGAATCCATCGGGGCCGAGACGCTGAAAGGCGCGTCTCGCTCCTCGGTCGAAAGGGAAGGACTGATCGGATGAATCCCATTACCATGGCGCCGACCGCACAGGGCAGGTGCGCGACCTGTATGACCTGGGGAGACAGGCTTCTGCTCGTGGCGACCGACCGCATTTCCGCGTTCGATTACGTCCTGAAAGACGAAATCCCTACAAAAGCCAGGTCCTCACGCAGTTGAGGCTGCTTTTGGTTCGAGCTGTTGGACGGCGTGGTGGAAAACCATCTCGTCTCATCCGACGTCGCCGACCTGCCGAGGAATTCAAGCCCTGGTCGGAATACCTGCGCGGCCGTTTCATGCTGGTCGAAGGCGCAGATGTTCCCGATCGAGTGCATCGTGCGCGGATATCTGACGGGCAGCGGATTCAAGGATTATCTGAAGACCGGCACGGTCTGCGGCATCGAGCTTGCGGGCGGCCTGGAGAATTCCGCCAAGCTCCCGACGACGCTCTACACGCCTTCAACCAAGGCCGGATCGGCGATCACGACGAGAACATCAGCTACGATCGCACGGTCGGCATCGTCAGCGAAGGGCGGCCCGGACCCTGCGCGACCTTTCGCTGAAGGTGTACGAGACCGCCGCCGACCATGCCGCGCACGCTGGCATCATCATCGCCGACACGAAGTTCGAGTTCGGTACCGTCGACGGCACGGTCGTCCTGGGCGATAGGTCCTGACGCCCGACAGTTCGCGCTTCTGGTCCGTCGACGACTACGAGGTCGGGCGCGAGCAGCCGAGCTTCGACAAGCAGTTCGTGCGCAACTGGCTGAACGCCAACTGGGACCGTGGGCGAGCCTCGCATCTTCCCCAGGACATCATCGAGAGACGTCCGAAGTACATTCAGGCCTACGAGAAGCTGACGGGCCGCGCGTTCGAGCGGTAGGGCGCCGACGCGTTCGAAATAGCGGTTGCATGCGATATCCGCCTTTCGGGGCGGATATCCGCTATTATAGGCAGACGGCTTTCCCGCCTTACGAACGCCAAGAGCGAAGGAAAACGATCGTGACGCAGCGCAATCCCATGAACGAGAGGTCCCAGTCCGAGACCAAGGGGCAGACGAAGAAATCCGCCGCCTCTTTGAGCCCAAGACCAAAAGGCCGCCTCGAGCGTTCATGTCAAGTCGACGAAGAAGACGCCGAAGCAGAACCGCGAGAACCGCAAGGCCGAGCGCCAGCGCCAGGCCGAACTCAAGCGTCTCTATTACAATCCTCCTACGAGGGAATACAAGCGCCTGCGCCGTATCTGGATCGCGCTCATCAGCGTCGAGCCTGATCGCCACCGCCGTCGGCGGCCTCCTGACAACTAAGTTCGACAACGCGCAGCTTTCCTGGGCGTTCATCATTTCCCGCATATGCGTGCATCATCGCTGCCGTCTGGCTCGACCTGGGCAAGATCCGCAAAGCTGCGCCGCGCGCATGCAGGCGGACATGGTCCCGCAAAGCACGGCAAGCGGGACGCCGCCATTGCGGCCGCCCGAGCTGCCGAAGCGCAAACCAAGCAGGATGAGGAAACCGCTGTTCGCCCGCCGCCGCGACTGAGCCGACAAGCGGATGCCGCTGCCGACGCGAAAGGCGTCCGAAAAGTAACGCGGGCGCTTGCCTCGCCGCCATGATGCGAGGAAGGTCGCGGATGGTCGCAGCATTTCCTCGGCAAGAGATTCCTGCGGCATGCCTGCGGGTTTTCCGCGTGTAGTAGATAAGAGCCGTGTTCGTGAATCCGCTGGTCGTTATTCCGACATATATATCGGCCCGACGCGTCAAGGAGATGAGCACGGTCATCGCGACGTACGATCGCATGACGCCGCTCACCAAACAGGGAAGCCTTGCGCGCTGCCTCTCCTCGCTGCGCACCGTGCGCTCGCTCGGACGGGTGGCCGTGCTCGTGGTCGCCGAGGGTGCCGTGGAGAACCAGGCGTACGGCAAGGTCGCGCATATCCTCGAAGGATTTCCCGAGCTCGATATCGTCCTCGTGGGCGCTCCCGAACTCGTCGCGCTGCGCCGCCGCATGGAGCAGCTCGGCATCGATGCCGCCCATGAAGTCGGGCTTTCGGGCTATTCGGCGATCCGCAACCTCGGGTTCGTGCTGGCGCATGCGCTCGGGCACGATGCCGTCGATCTTCATGGACGACAACGAGGACCGCCGGCGGCGAGAATTCCTCGAGACGCGCCATGTGCGGCCTCGGCAAGCTCACGCGCCGCCGCGTGCCCATTCTCGCGAAGTCGGGCTTCTACCTGAACGAAGAGGGAGCTATCGCTCGTCGGCCTCCCGTCGCTGGTACAACGCGTTCTGGGATCAAGGCAACGCCTTCGATGCCTGGATCACCCAGGTCATGGCGGGGCCTCGCCTCACGCGGTCGAACCATGTCTGCGGCGGCTGCATGGCCGTTCATAAAGAGGCGTTCAAACGCGTGGCCTTCGACCCGTGGATCCCGCGCGGCGAAGACCTCGACTACATGCTGAGCCTGCGCATGTACGGCAGCGATATGTGGTTCGACAACACATGGAGCCTGACCCGGGAATCGACGCCCTCGAACGAAGAGGGGCTGCGGTTCCGCCAGGATATCTATCGCTGGCTCTACGAATACCGCAAGGTGGAATACGCACGCACCCAGATCGACCTCATGCAGATCAAGCCTGCATCGCTCATGCCGTATCCGGGTTCGTTCCTCGAACCTGGCATCACGAAGCGCGCGAAGCGCACTGCATGGCTGCGATCCATCGCGCGTCCTGATTCGAGCGGATATCGTCGGGCGGCGCGATCGGTTCCGATGGCATCGCGGTATGCGAAGAGAACTGCATGAAGTACTTCGGATTCCAATACCGATGGCCCGCGCTCATCGCGCGCATGGAAAACGACGCCTACGTGCAGCGCATGTTCGCCTCCCAGTCGGAGACCGCATCGTGGCGGCGTGGCGCCGCCGCGGCTGCGTGCGAAGACGATGCGCATCGGGAAGGAAGCGCGCGCGATCTCGCGCATCCGCGTTACGACGAGCCGCGCGACGACGGCGAAAAGCCTTGAGCGTCCGCACCTTTCGTCCACGAGCGTCGATCCGGGGCTGACAAGCGAGATTCGCCTGAACCTTCCGGAAGACGAGTAGGCGCGCCATGCTGTCGTTCGTGGCGGCCGCGATCATCGGGGTTGCGATCGGCATCTTGTCGGGCATGCTCGGCATCGGCGGCGGCACGGTCATGGTGCCGCTGTTCAGATAGCTTTCGGGCTGGACCCCTCGCTGCCACGGCGACGTCCCTATTCTCCATCATCCCGACGTCGCTCGCCGGCCTGTCAGAAGCACCTGCGAAACGGGACGTGCATTCCTCGTATCGGTCTGATCTGCCGGATTCGCGGGAGCCTGCGCATCGCCTCTCGGCGTGCTCGCGTCACGCATTCTCGAATTGAGGCCGTCATGGAGCACGTCCCTCGTCATCGGGTATTCCTCCATCACCATGCTGCGTCGAGGCATCGCTGCCGTAAGGGCGGAGCGTGCAGCTGCGGCCGCATCTCCATCGAAGGCGATCGGCGCGGAACGCGCGGGTGCGGACGCGACGGCATCGAAAGCGGCTGGCGCATGCGCAGGAGGTGCGAAGGGTGCAGAAGGCGCACGTTCGTCGACGGAGGCCGCGCATGTCGCCATGACGACGCGCACCGTGGCGGCCATGATCGCGATCGGCCTGATCGCGGGCTTCATGGGCGGATACGTCGGCGTCGGAGGCGGCTTCGTCATGGTGCCGCTGTTCATATCCGTGCTCGGCATCTCCATGCGCGAGGGCGTCGGGCACGTCGCTCGTCGCCGTGTGCATCCTGGCCGTTCCGGGCGTCATCGAACAGGCGCTCCTCGGCAACGTGCATGTGTCTGTCGGTCTTGCGATCGCCGTGGGATCCATGCCGGGGTCCATTCTGGGCGCAAGCCTCGTCAAACGCATCCCGGAAGCGCCCTTCGCCTGCTTTTTCGCATCGTTCTTGCTCGTCGTTGCCGTCATACTGGTGTTGAACGAAGTCGTCGGTTAGGGGTTTTCGCATGCCTCAGAAGGATACCTACGAGCGCGTGCTCGACGTCGTGCTGCTTGCGACGCTCCTGCTTTCAGGCGGAACGCTGGTCTATTCGATCTACAGCCCCGCGCAGGTCGGGTCGTTCACGCCCATCGCGGGCACTTCGTTCACGCTATGCCTGCTCATTCTCGTGTATATGCGCTCGAATCCCGACGCTATCCGCGCGCAGCAGTCGGACACCATCCTGCGCATCGCGTCCCAGACGCTCGAGTGCCTGCAGAACGGCGTGACCATAGAATCGGCCCAAAGGATCTGCCGGTTGCTTTTGCCCGCCACCAGCGCGCGCGCCGTCGCCATCACCGATCGCGAGCACATCCTGGGATATTCGGGCGACCAGGAGATTTCCAATCCAGGCGGCAGCCCCATCAGGACCAAGGCGACGCATGCCACGCTCAGGACGGCAAGACGCGGGTGCTTTCGACGCCCGAGGCCATCAGATTTCCGAGTTCCGTCAAGAACCTTCGCGCCCGGCATCATCGTGCCGCTGCGCCGCGGCGAGGCGATCGTCGGCACCCTCAAGCTCTATTTCCGCCGCGCCCGCAACATCAACGAGACGCAGCTCGCGCTGGCCGAAGGCCTCGGAGAGCTTCTGTCCACGCAGATTGCGGCCGTGGAGCTGGATCAGCAGGTGAAGCTTGCGACCGCGATGGAGCTCCGTGCGCTCAATCGCAGATCAATCCTCACTTCTTATTCAACACCATCAATACCATCGCCTCGCTTTACGCGCACCGATCCCGACCGCGCCCGCGTGCTTCTGCGCGAATTCGCCGTGTTCTATCGCCGCACGCTCGAAGATGCGCAGGGACATGATCGAGCTCGACCGCGAGATGGACCAGACCCAGCGCTACTCGCATTCGAGCTCGCCCGATTCGGAGGGATCGTCTGAACCTCCAGGTCGAAGTCGAACCCGGGCCTGGAAGACTTCCTGGTGCCCGCATTCCTCATCCAGCCGCTCGTGGAGAACGCCGTGAAGCACGCGTGCCCGATCAAGGGATGCTGCATATCGTCGTGCGGGCGGAAAGCGACGGCGACGACGCGATCATCTCGGTGTCCGACGACGGCGTGGGCATGGAGCCCGAGCAGTCGCGCAAGCTCGAGCAGTCGCCGGAAAGCGGGGCACGGGCATCGCCGTCGAAGAACATCACGGAGCGCCTGCGCGTCTTTTTCGGGAACCGAATCGTACATGGAGGTCTCGTCGCGCATCGGCGAAGGAACGGTCGTCCGCCTTGTGCTCAAAGGCATGCTGAACGACGGATAGCGGCCTTCGAGCGTTGATTGTACGCGCCTATGGGACGCGATTTTTCTTCGAGCGTGAGTTTGCGTGAATATCGGGCAGATTGGCTTAGGCGACGGCTGAGCGAACTTTGAGACGTTTAGAATGTGCGCTATCGTGAAGCCGCATATCCCCTTGGATTCAAGCGAGTCAGGAGTCGACGTTGCTGAAGACCATAATCGTAGACGATGAGGCGCCAGCGCGTTCGGAGCTGCGCTTTTTACTCGATGAGGATCGGCGATGTCGAAGTCGTGGCGGAAGCCGCCGGCGTCGCGAAGCCATCGAGAAGATGGCATCCCACCCCGTCGATGTGCTTTTCCTCGATGTGAGCATGCCTGGCGTGACCGGCCTGCAGTTCGCCGAGGCCCTGCAACGTCTGAAAAACCCGCCCGCGGTCGTGTTCGTGACCGCCTACGGCGAGCACGCGCTCGAGGGATTCAAGGTCAATGCTGTGGATTATCTGGGTCAAACCCGTCGAGACCGATCGTCTGCTCCAAGCCGTCAAGCGCGCGACGGAATACGTCACGCTGCACGTGAAGGCGAGCCAGGCCGAGCGTATCCCGGTCGAAAAGGGCGGCAAGAAGATTCTCATCCCGATCGATACCATTCGCTTCGTCATGGCGCGCGACGACTACGCCTACCTGCAGACCGACGCCGACCGGTGTTTCTCCACGGTCTCCCTCGCGCAGCTCGAGAAGCGCCTCGAGGGCCATGGGTTCTTCCGTGTACCGCGGCTACCTGGTCAATCTCGATATGGTCGAGGGAAGTCGAGCCCGTGCAGGGCGGCACGCTCCTTCTGACGCTCAACGGCACCGAAGAGAAGATTCCCGTCTCCCGCCGCCGCGTCTCCGCGCTGAAGAAGGTTCTCGGGCTGTAGCTTCTCATCCAAGAGCGATCTCTACCAGACCGTCATGCAAGAATGCGCAAGCCGCTACCTGAGCGGATTTCTGGCTGCCCTCTGCCGGCGGTGATGCATGATCTGGCGGAACGAGGCCGTCAATTCTCGTGGACGATCAAATTCCGGACCTGGCGCTTCCCTGCCTTTCAGGGAGCCTTCTTCTTTCAATCCCGCGACTATGCGTTCGGCGCTTCGCTTCGAGCATCCGAGGTGTTCTGCGAGCGGGAGATGCTTCATCTCCGTGCTCTCTGAAGAAGTCAGAGCGCCCTTGCTCGCGTCAGCTCCTTCTCGTTTGCAGGCTTGGAGAACGGCAGGGATCAGATTCCTGATCCATCCAGCATGAACTCGACGAATCGTTCGCTCGATCCGATGGCGTCAGATTTCGCCAAAAGCCTCGTAATAGCCCGCCTGTCGCTGCCTGATCGTGCTTTCTATGGGAAGCCATGCAGCGCAGGTCTCCATTTCGATAGAAGCGGCGTGTGCTATAGCCTTCCTGTCCTTCCATTTCCGTCGGAGAAGGGTGGCAGAATTCGAACTCGAAATGGAAGATGCAGGGATGCGACCAGGGGATGCGTGCTCGTCTTTTCCAGCCAGCCGAAGATGTCGGCCATCACTTCGAGAACGTAGGCCGCAGGAGTGCCTGCGTGGACAAGAGCATCGCCGTCAGAACACGCCGACGTTTGCCGCATGTCGCGCGCTGCGAGACACGGCCGTCGAGCGTTAAATATGGTGAGTTCAGCGCAGTCTCATGAGCGCTGCGGATCTGCCTGCAAGCGTATCACGTTGGCGTCGTTGCGTTCGAATGGCGGTTCGTATGGCATAGCCTGTCCTTTCTTTACCGCCATTATTATACCGTCAATGGCGGTAATCAGGCGTTCGTCCGATCTTGCATCCATGCAGCATGCGCCGTCGTTGACAGCACTAGTTAGTCTATGGTAATCTTAGACCGACGTTCGTTCTGTACTTTAATGCAAAGCTATCTGCATCGAGCGAAGAATCGGAAGGGTCACACGTGAAGAGGAACAGCAAGAAACCGGCCGAACGGCGCAAAGGAGCTTGTGGACGCGGCCGCGCATCTCTTCGCGGAGAAGGGTTATGAGAACACGTCGGTCCGCGACATCTTGGATGCCGTCGGGGGCGCTCCGGGTATGTTCTACTACTACTTCAAGTCGAAGCAGGATATCTACGTCGCCGTCATGGAAGATTTCATCTCCGAACGCATGAGCCGCAAGTGCGAGGTCATGGAGGATGACGAACGCTCGTTCGACGAGAGAATCTCCGCGCTGCGCAGCCTTGTCGAGGACGATGTCGACGAATATGTCAGGTCATTCAACCCTGAACCGGGGGAATCGGTTCCCGATGCCTCGTGCAAGCTTTGGGACATGGTCCAAATGCTCGATCGCATGGCAGGCCCTTACGCCAAACTCATGCTCGAAGGCGTGCGAACCGAAAAGATAAAGAACCGTCTCGGCGTGAACGAGGATAGCGCCGAGGCGTGTGCGCTGTTCGTGCTCTATGGGCTTTGGGGCGTCATGTACAACGGGCGCTTCGCGCCGGAGTGCAGGCAGCATTCCCCCGAAGAGGCCTTCGAGATAGCGCAGGAGCTGTTTCATTGATGTAAGCGAGCAGAAAACAAACGTCGCGAGCGGTGAGAGAGACCGATCATTCCACGGCGGGAGCATTCGAGAGGATGCTCCCGCCGGCGCGTTTAACGGGAAATCGGAACGAATTCGTTCTGGATGGCAGGAAGGAGCTTACGAGCGACGCGTATATGCGGTGCAGCGAGGGCGGATTCTACAGATCAACCGACTGCAACGTTCCAATTGACAGCCTAAAGAAAGGAAATCGACATGGATTCTCAGAAGAAGCGCAGCTCATCGAGGGGAGCTATATCGGCCGGCGTGTTCATTGCCCTCTACCTGGCGGTCTACGTCATCATCGGCGTCGCATGCATGCCGGTTCCGATCCTGTTCCTGCTCATGCCGGAGCTCGTCGCGCTGGTCGCGGCGCCCGTCTACCATACGATGCTCTCCAAGTCGCCTTCGGGCATGCCCATCTTCATCGCCGCCATCTTGCCGAGCCTCATCCTCATCGCCTCGGGCCACATTCCCATCGCACCCCTCGTCTCGGTTCCCGTCGGCATCGCGGCCGTGCTCATCGCCCGCAAGGGGCAGTACAAGAGCTTCAAATGGAACGCTGCAAGCCATGCCGTCTTTTCGTGGAACCTGCTTGGCGGCTTCGTGCCCATCTGGTTCATGCGCGACTACTTCTTCCAGGATACGTTCGAGCGTGGCATGAGCGCCGACTTTCTGCGATACCCTCTATGCGCTCACTCCCGATTGGGTGTTTCTTGCGATGATGCTCGCCATCGTCGTCTTCTCGCTAGCAGGGTCGCTGATCGCGCGCAAGCTGCTGGCGGGCAGGCTCGAGAGCGCCGGAATCCTGTGAGCGTTCTTGACAGGATGTACGGCGAGCGGCGCGAGCATCAAGGGCTCAGGTTCGACCCGCGAACGAAGCTGGCCCTGCTCGTGCTACTCGACATAGCCGTGTTCCTCGGGCGATCGCTGCCGTACAGAATGCGCGGTCTTTCTCACATGCGCCCTGCTCGTGGCCGTCGGCGGCATGGCGGCGTCTCGTTTCGCTCCTGCGTGGCATTCGCTCTGCTCGTGGCCTTGCAGCACGTGATCGGACCTGTGATGGGCCAGAGCTCGGCGCTGTCCCTTGCGCAGTTTCTAGCGGTGGCGGTTCGCAAAGTCCTGCCGTGCGTCCTCGTTGCGTATTGGGTCGTGGAGACGACCGGTGTCGGCGAGTTTTCAGCGGCGCTGTGGAAGAGCAAGGTGCCGCGGAACGCTATCGTCACGACATCGGTGATATTCCGTTGCTTTCCGACGATCGGCGAGGAGTGGCGTGCGATACGGTCGGCCATGAAGATGAGGGGTATCGGGACGGGGCCGTCCGCCTGGATCGTTCATCCCATCCGTACGTTGGTTTGCCTCTACGTGCCGCTCTTCGCCTCGGTGGCGACGATAAGCGACGAGCTTGCGGCCGCGGCCCTGTGTCGCGGCCTGGACGATCCGGGGCCGCACACCAGCCTGTCCGAGATAGGCTTTCATGCCCAGGACCGGATCGTCCTTGCGCTCGTGGTCGCAGGCGTGCTGGTCGTGACGGCATTCGCCCTTGCCGGAGAGGGGTTTTGAGTCCGATGGAGAGCCCGCGGTCTCGTTAGCCGATGTCACGTTCTCGTATAGAGGGTGCCGGCGCTCCGAGCCTCTCGTCGCTGTCGCTCGATGTGGCGGCAGGCGAATGCGTTCTTCTGTGCGGCAAGAGCGGCTGCGGAAAATCCACTGTTCTTCGCCTGCTGAACGGCATGATTCCCGAGTTCTACGATGGCGAGGCGAGCGGGAGGTGGAAGTCGCCGGCATGGACCCGCATCATGCCCGCAGTACGAGATCGCCCGCAGCGTGGGAACCGTTTTTCAGAACCCGCGCACGCAGTTCTATACCCTTAATACCACGAGCGAGGTGGCCTTCGGTTGCGAGAATCAAGGACTGAAGCGCGCAGAGATTGCTCGAAGAGTTGGCAACGCGGCAGAAGAGCTGGGAATAGAAAGCCTCATGAACCGCAGCATCTTTCAGCTCTCGGGCGGTGAGAAGCAGCGTCTTGCCGTCGCGAGCGTCTATGCCTCGGACCCTGAGGTGTTCCTTCTGGACGAGCCGTCGGCGAACCTCGATTTTTCCTGCGATTCGCGGGTTGCGGTGCATTCTGAACCTGCTGAAGGCGAAGGGCAAGACGATTCTTGTTGCCGAGCATCGCACCTGGTACCTCGAAGGTATCGCCGATCGCGCGGTCTACCTTGACGGCGGGAGGGTCGCCGGCATCTACGCCATGGAGGAACTTGCCGGCCTTACCCGCGAGCAGCGCCTAGAGACGGGCATACGGCCCGCGAGGCTGGATGCGTTCGACATCTCGAGGACAAGCGCGCCGACAGAGCTCTCTCGTTCTTGCGAGCTTCATCTTCGCGATATCGCGTTCTCGTATTCCCGGCGCTCCGAGCGCTCTCTTTTCGTCGACGACGCGCGGTTCGGTGCGGGGTGCGTCGAGATGATCGTGGAGACAATGGGGCGGGAAAGTCGACCCTCGCCTCGGTGATATGCGGGCTTGCCAAGGAGAACCGCGGGACCATAGCGATTGGCGGTACGTCGATCAAAGCGAGAAAGCGGCTGCCGATCAGCTACGAGGTGATGCGGGAAGTCAACCATCAGCTGTTCTGCGACAGCGTCGAGGACGAGGTCGTCCTCAGGGGCGGCCGGCCCGATGCCTCCGCTTTTAGAGTCGGTGCTCGACCGGATGGATCTTCGGGACGTGAGGGACCGCCATCCTCTGACGTTGTCGGGCGGGCAGAAGCAGCGCTGCGCCATAGCAGCCGCCGTGTTCTGCGGAAAGAGGGTGATCGCGTTCGACGAGCCGACGAGCGGGCTTGATTACGCCCACATGGCGCAGACGGCGGAGTTGCTGAGGGAACTGGCCGGCACCGGGATATTCGTCCTCGTCGTGACGCACGACTACGAACTCGTGCGGATCGCCGGAGACCGGGTGACCGAGATGAGAGGGCGGGAATCGCCGGCCAATACGATCTCGACGAGGAAGGCGTCTTGCGCCTGCGCACGTTCTTCGGGATCGGGTCGCCGTTTTCTTGCCGACGCGAGGGCGGCATCTAGCTCACTGTGAGCTCATAGCCTCCTTTCGCCATCTGCATCCTCCAGGTTATGCTCGTGGTCGAGCCGAGTAAGGCGGAATCGTGCGAGACAAGCAGGAGCGCTCCAGGATACGAGGACAAGAGTCGCTCAAGGGCCTTCGTCGATCCGAGGTCGAGGTGGTTGGTGGGCTCGTCCATGATGACGAGCTCCGGCGACTCGAGGATTCGAGCGCGAGCATGAGCTTGCGCATCTCCCGGGGCTGACAGCATCCCCTCGAGCATACGATCCGGATTCGAGTTGAGCTGCGCCACGATTGAGAGGGCGCGCCCGAGCCGCGCGGTCGAGAGTCTGTGCATCGCCTGCAGCGCTTCTCCTACCTGCGACCTGTCGGGTTCCTGGGGGATGTAGAGCATTTTCGTGCCAGCGGGAATTCCTGCAACGATTCTCTTGACCAGCGTCGTCTTGCCGGATCCGTTGTCTCCGATGAGCCCGATGTGGTCCGCGTTTCCGATGTGCAGCGCGGGCACGCTCAGGGAGGCATCGCCGAGGGGGATGCTGCAAGGATCCGTCCTGAAGAGGACCTTGCGCCTGCTAGGCTTGGCATCGAGCCATACGTCGGCGTCGTAGCGCCTCTCAATCCGTGTGGCAGCGAGCTTCGCCTCGGCCTCCTCGAACCTGCCCTGCATGCGGGACGACAGTCTGCCGGCCTTTCCGTCCTTGCCGGTCATCACCGCTACGCGCACCTTCCGTCGCGCGTCCGTATCGTGCGTGCCGATGCCCCTGAGGCTTCTCTTGCCGGCGGAACGCGACGCCTCCTCGCGGCGCCGTTGCGCTTCGCGCTCTATACGAGCCTTCTCCTTGCGAGCTGCATCGCGCGCGTGAATGGTGCTTGCGCGTTCAAGAGCTGCCTGCGAGGATGCCTGCGAGTATCCGCCGGGCCTCATGACGGCAGCGCCGTCCGCGACGAACAGGCACTGTGAGCAGAGCGCATCGAGCAGCTCACGGTCGTGTGAGACGAGGCCGATTCCCCCGAAGCGCGACAGTGCTTCGAACATAGCACGCCTCGTCGAGGCGTCCACGTGGTTGGTCGGCTCGTCCAAGGCGCGTAGCGTCGGGGGCTGCCCACAGGGCGCAGGCCACCTGCAAGCGCTTCTGCTGTCCGCCCGAGAGCGTGACGTAACGCCAGGCCCAGTCGTCTTCGATGCCGAGCTCGCGGCGGAGTCTCACGGCCGGGCCGTCGTAGGTGAGCGCGAAATCGGTCACAGTGCCTGGAGGCTCTTTTACATCCTGGGCGCAATAGGCGGAAAGGAGGGACGGCGTGACGGTGCCGGCATCGGGTCGCAAGATTCCGCATGCGACCAGAGCGAGCGTCGTCTTGCCCCCGCCGTTGTCGCCGACGAGGCGGTCCATCCCTGCAGGGAGCGTCGCGGTCACACCTCGCAGAGCAGGGCCCGCCGCCGACGGATAGGTATATTCGATATTGGCAAGATTGATCTGCATGCTGCCTCGGTTCTGCAGGAGGCTATGCGGACAGCGAGCGATTCATCGGTTTTAGGATATATGGCTTTGGAATAGCGTTTAAGCACGCGATGCTGCACCCGTGGCATAGCCGCCAGCGATGTCGCTTGGTTTTCGGATGGATGTGGGCATCGCTAGTTCTTCACGCGCCTCGTCCCTTCTCTTGCCGGCGCTTGCCAAAGGCCCCGGCGGGTTTCTCGACGCGACTAGTATAGCCTGCCGGGCGGTCGCGTGATGGGATACGGGTCCGGAGTCTGGCAAACAACGTGTTCGAGCCTACTCGTAGCCGGAAAGGTCTTCAAGGCAGGCAAAATTCTTCACGGCATCCTTTCTCACCGTGACTGATGTCGTCACTTCGACGGGATTCAGGGTGTGCCCATCTTGGATGATGAGGTCGATCGCGCTTGTCAACATGAGGCCGACTCGCTCATGCCCTTCATGAGGCGGTATTGTGCATAAGACAGCCTCCCAGCAGCGGGAGGGCATTATCTCATCGGTATCCAGAACGGTGAAATATGAGAATTTAATTCCCATATTTCACAGGCTGAAGGATACATAAAATCACTAATCGGGCAACTCATAGAGTTCGCACTCTCTGATTATGCAACTATTGAGCGGGAATGGTCGGGGCGGTGTAATAGGTGTTAAAAGAAGAGACTAGTTGCTGCCAGATGTTAAAAGAATGCACGAAATGGACTATTCCCACTCAATCGCTGCATAGCCTGCGCGAAAACCATGTAGTCAGCAGGGCGGGTAAGCTGGGGCTTCTTCCACTCTCCTATCGCGAAAACCATGCAGTCACCCTGTAGTCAGCGGTGACTGCATATAAAGCAGCAGAGCTCAATACATGTCGCTTATTGCGCCGATAGCGAATACGATAAGAGCAGTTGTGGTTATCTAGCATTTCAAAGTCGGTAAGAATCGCTCGATCTGAGCATTCACAAAGTCAGGATTATCGACGTTAGAGTTATGTCCTGCGTTCGGTATCCATACAAGCGGAATGTCCTCTCCGGCGGTCCACTTGCGGTTGAACGCTTTCACATCGCCGGCATGGTCCTTCTCCCCGCAGAGAAGAAGTGCCGGACAGTCGATATCATAGGCACGCCCGGCCTCGATAGCGTCGGCAAGCATCATGTAGCCGTGCGCAGCAAGCTCCACATACTCACGTTTGGTGTAGCCCTCCATGAAGGCATGCATGCTGGCTTTTCCCTGGACAGTTGCCGCCGCACCCCATGACCCCAATGGCTTTAGCCATGACCACGGTATGGACCGGTGCATGCCCTTGGTGTGACGCAGAGCTTTGACCTCCCACGTTGGTAGTACTTCATTTTGAGTGGCGCTGAATCAACGGAGATGAATCCGGAAGCTTCACCAGGATAGAGATCAATAAACGCCTGGGAGACATAGCCGCCAAGCGACTGCCCCACAAGCACCGGGTCCGTAACATCCTCTGCTCCCAAGATGCTATGCAGAATGTGGGCGTAATCGTCCATCGTGAAGTCAAGCGGATAGGGCCGCGATTTCCCATGTGCGGGAGCATCCCACAGCAGGCAGTTTGCCCTACCCGAAAAATACGCAATCTGAGTATCGAACAGCGTATGGTCGGCAGTAAGGCCGGGAAGAAACACAAGCCACGGTGCGCCTGCGCCAGCCGAGGCGTCCATCCAGTAGGCGATAGCGCCGTTTTCGATTTTGAAGACGCGCTCCAACGAGGACGCAGGTACCAATGGGCTTGTATGGTTCAACTCATCCTCAATCAATTTCCTGGATTGGTTAAAGGTTCAGACGCGCCCAACCCCTTAACCCACTCGACGAGCGTGCCGTAGTCCACAGAACCATCTGCAACGCCCATGCGACCTTGAGGAAGGCAGCGTGGTCGGGCTGAATTCGACGCCAGAGTTTCTGAGGTAAGCACCAAGCAGGGCAGCACCCGTTCTCTTGTTGCCGTCGAGGAACGGATGATCGGATATGATGCCGAAGGCATATCTGCATGCCTTCTCGATAGCGCTTGGATGCAGGGTCTGCACCACGAAGGTTTGAAACGGTTGCATTAACGCCGAATCAAGGGCCCCTCGTCGCGCAAGCCATCTAGCCCACCGAACCGGTCTAGTGCAGCGGCGTGGATGGCGAGCGCTTCCTCTCTAGAGAAAGCCAAGGTATTCACCTTGCAAGCTCTTCGAACACGTCTGCATACTCGTCCATGAAGTCTACGGCAACATCTACAGCGTTGGTCGCGCCCTGCACTGGCTGGATGACGACCCATGGTTTGTTGTTCTTCAAGATGGTGACCGATCTGCCCGTCTTGTTCACCTCTGACGTTACACGGGAGAAGTTGTTTTTGGCCTCCGCAAGGCCCATCGTCAATGCTGCCATCTCCGACCTCCTTCTAAACTAGCCAGAATAATAGCCAATTAATAGACCAACAGCAATTGGGAACGTGGAGAAAAACGGAGTGATAAATTAAGCTCTGCAATCCCCGCTTTGCTAACGTTGCGGCTAAAACATCGCAGTTATGGGTGTAGTTTTCGCAAAATCAGACAAAACTACGCCTATGAACCCTACTCCCGCTTGGTGACGGCAGGTGGTCTCAAGCAAGCATGCGAAGCGCCGACGCCGTGGGCCACGGCATCGGCTCAGTCCTGCGAGATGCAGCCCGCTCGCGCAGAATATCCTCGATGGCACCGCGAGACGGCGTCTTTAGGGCGCGCAGCAATGTGCCCGAGGTATTCGGGAGGTGCGGCAGCAGGCATCGGCGTCCACGCGCGAGCACATCGAAATCGGCGCTGGCTTGTGCTTTCGCGAGCGATGCCGAGGTGGGGAACGAGCAGGTTCTCGAGCGAAATGTCTCCCCATTCGTCGGAGGACACGATGAGGAGCACGCCGTTGTTCGCGCCGCCCTTCTGCAGCTGTCCGGTCGAATGCAGGTAGCGCGGGCGATTTCCAGGCACGGTACGCAGAGCTTGTCGGCCACGTGGTGGCGGATGCCCTCGAGCGCTTCGCGCCGCCCTTCTCCGTCGAAGGCAGGAAGGCATCGATGGCGAAGTAGTCGCCGCGGGTCCTACGGAGGCGAAGAGCGTCCCCAGCGCGCATGCCAGGGTCTTCTCTTCCAGGTCGAGCGCGTCGCTCGCGTTGATGAAACACCTTCCCCATATCGATGCGTTCGATATAGCGGTCCTCGAACGATGTCGACGACGCCTCTGCCCCTTCGTTCCCATCGAGCATCGCGAGCGTCGCGATCTTGGCTGCCGCCACGTCGGGCTGGTCGAAGGGCGAGACCTTCATCAGGTAGCCGACCATGGCGATGGCATATTCCCACATCACGAAGTGTTCTGCCAGGTCGGAGACGTTTTCGATGCGATACGCCCGCGTCGGGATGGTTTCGTCGATGTAGGAGAGCGCCGTTGCGAAGTTCATGCGCTCGTCCCAGAGGTCGGTTTTGGTGGTGTACGAGATGACGGTTCGGTCATGATGGTCGTGGGCGAGCACAAGGGCGTCGAGCTCGATATTGGGCAGGATGCCCACGCCGCGCTTCCCGAGGCTCTCGGCGACAAGCTGTTCGATCCAAAGGCCGAAGACGCGGCCGCGCTTAGGCGTGAGCAGGCTGAACTTGTCGCGCCCTGCCGGTACCCGTCATAGAGGAACGCGGCAAGGGCGATAGCCGGGTTGGCGGGCCGGTTCATGCGGCAGACTCGCTCGGCTTCCTTCGCATGGCTCACGAAGGTCTCCAGATCGATGCCGACGAGCGCGGCGGGCACCAGGCCGAAGACCGACAGGGGCGCTGAAACGTCCGCCCACGCTCGTCTCGCCGAGGAAGCATGCGCGCCAGGAATGCTCGTGCGCCATGCGCTCGAGCGGAGAGCCGGGATCGGTGATGGCGACGAAATGGCTGCCCAGATCCTCTTCGGGGATATAGGTGCGGAACGCGTCGAGGACGACGTCGAGGTTGCTCAGCATCTCGATCGTGGTGCCGGATTTGCTGGACACCAGCACGAGCGTGCGTTCGATGTCGATCGCGGCCAACGTTGCACGCACGCGCACCGGGGAGATGCTGTCGAGCACCTTGAAATCGAGCGCGTTGTAGTCGGGCTTGTTGTACTCGGTGATGGTCATCGGCGCCTGCGTCGAGCCGCCTTCGCCGATGAGGACGACGTGTCGGAAGCCGCCTGCGATCGCTTGATCGGCGAATTCCTGGATCTTGGCGATAGGAAACGGCGGACGGGTGCCGAGGTCGGTCCATCCCATGAAATGCCAGCGCTCTCGCAGGCGCCCTCGTCGAAAGCGTACAGCGAGGCGTCTTTCGCGAAGAGCCGTCCTGCGACCTTGTTTCTGACGAGCGTTCGCGCCGAAGGGTAGGTCGTTTCATCCTGGCACGTGAGCATTCTTCCTCGATTCCGTCGCAGGCGCATGCGGGTCGCCTGGCCGTCCCTGCGACGAGGCGCCTTGACGGTGCGCTTCGGGCCGCATGGCGTTAAGGGTAGCAGATGCGGGCGGATGCCTCTAGCAAATGCGCGGAAGCTGCTCTCCGACGAGCATGTCCAGAATGCGTCGGCTTCCGAAGCCCGTTTCGAGGAGCACCTTATGCCCGCGTTCGGGACGGCTTTCCTCGATCGTGCCGATGACGGCGGCATCTTCGCCGTAACGGCCGGCGCGCATGGCGTCGATAACGGCCTGCGCCTGGTCGGCCGGCGCAACGCATACCATCTTGCCCTCGTTGGCGACCTGGAACGGGTCGTATCCGAGCATGTCGCAGGCACCGCGGACGGCGTCTTTGATGGGTACGTCGTCTTCCGATATCACGATATCCACGCCGCTCTGCTCGGCGAACTCGTTCAACGTCGATGCAAGGCCGCCGCGGGTCGGATCGCGGAAGCAGCGTACGTCGGGCGCAGCATCCAGCACGCGTGCGATCAGATGGTTCAGGGGTGCGGCATCGCTTTTGAGCGCAGTGGAGAACGAAAGGTCCTCGCGCTGGCTCATGATCGTGATGCCGTGGTCGCCGATGGTGCCCGATACGATGACCGCATCGCCCGGCTTGCACGAGGCGCCCGAGAGGTCGCGGCCTTCGGGAATGAGGCCGATGCCCGCGGTGTTGATGTAGATGCCGTCGCCGTGCCCGCGATTGACGACTTTCGTGTCGCCCGTGACCACGTGCACGCCGGCTTCTTCGGCCGTGCGTGCGATGGTGGCGCAGATGCGTTCCAGATCGGACATCGGAAAGCCCTCTTCGAGCACCATGCCGATCGAGGAGATACTTAGGCACGGCGCCGCTCGTGGCCACGTCGTTGACGGTGCCGCAGACGGCAAGGCGCCCGATGTCGCCGCCGGGGAAGAAATGCGGCGTCACGACGAAGGTGTCGGTCGAGAACGCCAGGCGCTCTCCCGGCGCCGGTGCGGAAGCGTCGCGGCGTCGTCGCATTGGGCGAGTTCCTCGGACCCGTACGCCTTCGCGAAGACGTCGTCGATGATGCGTTTCATCATCGAACCGCCCGACCCGTGGCCGAGCAGGACCGTTTCGTCTTTCATCTTCCGTCCTTTCCGACTGCGCGCATGCGCAGGCAGGCTCAGTAATACCGATAGTAGGCCGCGCAGGACCCTTCGGAGCTGACCATGCAGGGACCGATCGGATTCTCGGGGCTGCAGGCCTTGCGGAACAGCGGGCATTCGGCGGGGGTCATGATGCCGCGCAGTACGTCGCCGCACCGGCAGCCCTTGTGCTCGCGCGTCTCTTCGACGGCGGGGGCGAAGCGCCGCATCGCGTCGTACGCGGCGAATTCCTCGCGGATGCGATAGCCGCTCCCCTCGATCGGGCCCAATCCGCGCCACGAGACCGTGCGGGTCTCGAACACCTCGTCGATCGCGGCGAGCGCGACTTCGTTGCCGTGCGGCATGACGCCGCGCGCATAGGCGTTCTCGATGTCCGCGCGGCCTTCGGATAGCTGGCGGAAGATCATGAGCAGCGCATCGAGGATGTCGAGCGGCTCGAAGCCGGCGATGACGCCAGGGGATATGGTATTTCTCCGCGAGGAAGCGGTAGGGTTCCATGCCGATGATCGTGCTTACGTGCCCGGGCAGGATGAGCGCGTCGACCTTGAGCTCGGGATCGCCCATCAGGACATCGAGCGCGTTGGGCATGTTCTTGCACGCTGCGTAGACCGAGAAGTTGGCCAGCCCCTCGGCTTTTCGCGCGCTTGATGGCGATCGCGACGAGCGGCGTGGTGGTTTCGAACCCGACGCCGAGGAAGATGACCTGGCGGTCGGGATTGGCTTTTCGCGACGGCGAGCGCGTCGAGGGCGAATAGACGACGCGGATATCGCGGCCTTGAGCCTTTTCCTTATTGAGCGACGAGGTGCTGCCGGGCACGCGCGTCATGTCGCCGAACGTGGTGATGATGGCGTCGGGCGTGCGCGCGAGCGCGATGGCGACGTCGATGTCCCTCGTTCGCGGTGACGCAAACCGGGCAGCGGGGCCCGACGCCAGGCGCGTGCCTGCGGGCATGACGTTGCGGATGCCGAAACGCGCGATGGATACTGTATGGGTGCCGCAGACCTCCATGAGCGTGGCGTGCTCGGGCGCGACGGCCTCGATGGCGCCGATGAGCTTGCGCGCACGCTTCGGGATCCTTGAACGTGTTCAAGTCGAACATGGCGTCACTCCATGTCATCCACGAGTTCGGGAATCTGGTCGATCAGATCGAGCGTGGCCTGGGCATCCTCCTGGCTCACGACTTCGATCGCGAAGCCGGCATGCACGAGGACGTAGTCATCGAGCATGGCCTGGGAACGTCAGGTCGACGGAAATCTGGCGGGTCACGCCGAGGATGTCGACCGTCGCGATGTGCCTTCTTTGAATTCGGTGATGCGTGCGGGGATCGCTAGGCACATGTCTTACTCGCTTCCTGGGCGTGCGGATGCGACCGCCGCCTGTCCGTCAGGGAAGGCCTCCGTCGTTGGGAGGGAGCTCGCGATTGATCACGACGGTGAATCCTGCTTCCATCAGGGATTCGATCGTGTGTTCGATGAGATATCGGTTCATGAAGACGCCGCCGGAGAGCACGACCGTCCGTATGCCGTAGGCGGCCTGGGCGAGCAGGCACGTCTGGACGATCGCCTGGACGAAGGCGTTATGGGCCTTCGCGCTGCGATGATGCGTGCGGGCGTGCCGGCCGCCAGATCGTCGAGGACGCCGCGGAAGAGCGGCTCGGAGTCGAGCAGCACGACGCTCGTGTCGTGCGCGGTGCTTTCCGCGGTCGCGGCATTCTTGACGATGGCTATCTCGTAGGCGTCGCGCGTCTCGCATCCGTCGATGGCGGCTTCGAAGAGCACGGCGGCCTCGCCTTCGTACCGCGCGTGCGCGCAGATGCCGACGAGCGCCGAAAGCGCGTCGAAGATGCGCCCGACGCTCGAGGTCGAAGGCGCGTTCAAGCCGCGTTCCATCATGGACGCGCAGACGTTCGCCGCATCTCCGAGCCTGTCTTTCAGGGGACGGGCCCCAGGATGGTCGATCAGGTCGAAGGCCCACAGGGCGCCGAACGCCATGCGTGCGGGTGCTTCACCGCGGCCGCGCCGCCGAGCATCGGGACGTACGTGAGGTTCGCGAAGCGCTCGAAGTCGACGCGGTTCGCGATCAGGATCTCGCCGCCCCAGATGGCGCCGTCGAATCCGTATCCGGTCCCGTCGAACGCGACGCCGATGACCGCGTCGTCGATGCCGTGCTCGGCCATGGCGGACACGATGTGCGCATGGTGGTGCTGCACGTCCATGACGCGCGCGCCGTGCGTGCGGCGCATCTCGTCCGCCCATTTGCTCGTCAGGTATTCGGGATGCATGTCGCGTGCGATGACGGTCGGCTTCGCGTCGAAGAGCGCTCGAGGCGGTTCTTGGCCTCGAGCCAGGCATCGAAAGGTCTCGGCGTTTTCCATGTCGCCGATATGCTGGCTTTGCGAATGCGTCGTCGCCGCGCAGGAGGCAGAGGACGTTTTTCTGCTCGGGCCCGACGGCGAGGATGATCGGCGTATCGGCATGCTTCTGCCCCGTGCCGTTCGCGGGCCGTGCGAGCTTGATGGGCATCGGTGCGAAGCCGCGGGCGCGTCGTATGAGCTGCACGGCGGCTTCGCCTCCCACGCGAATGACGCGCGCGACCGAGTCGTCGAAGCGGGTCTCGATGCGCGGTCGTTTGCCGACGAAGGCATCGCGATGCCGGCAAGGGCTTCCATGCGGCCTCGTCGTCGGTCTGGATGGGTTCGTCATGCACATTTCCCGAAGTCAGTACCAGCATCGACCCGAATTCTGCAAGCATGAGGTGCTGCAGGGGCGTATAGGGGAGCATGACGCCGAGCTCGGAGAGATCGTCGGCGAGCCCCGCGGCGAAGACGGCGCCGGGCTTCTTCTTGAGCAGCACGATGGGATGCGCCGGGCTTACGAGCAGGCGTTCTTCTTCAGGGGACACGGCGCAGCATGCGCGGACGGCGTCCAACGAAGGCGCCATGACGGCGAAGGCCTTGCCCTCGCGGCGCTTGCGCGCCCGGAGCTCGGCAAGGGTTTCAGGATTCGCGGCATCGCAGACCAGATGGAATCCGCCGAGCCCCTTGACGGCGAGGATGCGTCCGTCGTGCAGCCAGGAACAGGCTCGTTCGATGATGGCATCGCTTGCCGCCAGGTCGCTTCCCCATTCGAGTTCGGGATGCCGGTCGCGCAGCGTCCGGGTTCGTGCGCTCGAATCCGCGTTTCTCATGCACGTCTGCATCCGCGGGCGTCGCGGCGTCGGCCGCTTCTTCCAATATATGGGGACCGCAGTCGAAGCAGGCGTCGGGCTGGGCGTAAAGCGCCGGTCGGCGGGATCGGCGTATTCGTGCGCGCAGGCCGGGCACATAGGGAACGCCGCCATGGACGTGGACGCGGGCGGTCGTAGGGCAGCGCATCGATGATCGTGTAGCGAGGCCCGCAGTTCGTGCAGTTGATGAACGGGTAGCGATAGCGCCGGTCGTCAGGGTCGAAAAGCTCGCGGATGCAGTCGTCGCAGGTGCGCAAGGTCGGGAGATGAGCGTCGTCGCATCGGAGGACGTTTCGTCCGAATGGCGGATCTCGAAGGAATCGAAGCCCTCGAGCGGAACTTCGTCGAGCAGGATCTCTTCGACGCGCGATGCGGCGGGGCGTGCTCCGAAAGCTCCAGGACGAAATCGTCCAGATCGGATGCTTCTCCTTCGGCGTGGATGCGTACGCCGTCGATGCCGTTCAAGACCCATCCGTCGATAAAGGTTATGCTTCGCGGCCCGATGAGACGAACGGACGGAATCCGACGCCTTGGACGATGCCATGGACGCGTATGTCAAGCGCCTCTCTCATAATCCCCCTTTGAAGGCCCGGTCGCGGCCCTCTCCATGCGTTACTTGCGTGCGGATCCGTGCATGCGGACGCGCGGGTGCGGGCGTTGCGGGTTCCCCGCGAGTCCCTGGTCGGACGCGCGATTGCTCCGTAGCCTGCGGCATTGAAGTTCCCGCGCTCGAACCCGCGCGCGGGAAGGCGTCTTCGTCGTGGTCGGCTGCATCGTCGTGCGCATGGACGCGATCGCGCCCTATGCGCCGCGTCGCTGTCGAGGCCGAGGAGGTTCCGGCCCGTGGCGGTGATGGCCAGGTTGCCGTGCAGGACGCCCTTCGTGCCGAGGATCAGGTTGGATATGGCCTGGATCACATCGGTTTCGCCGCGCAGGATCACGACCTCCATGCAGAGCTCATGATCGATATGCACATGCACGCTCGTGATGATCTGGTCGAGGTAGTCGTGCTGGATGGAATCGAGCTTCTCGCGCACGTCGCTCGCGTGATGGTTGAAGACGATCGTCAGCGTGCCCATGACCTCTTCGCGGGCTCGCCGCTCGCCTGGCCGGCAAGCGCTTCGCGCACGAGGTCGCGCACCACTTCGCTGCGGTTCTTCGCGAGCCCGCGCGTGGCGACGAGCTTGTCGAATTCGACTAGAAGGTCCTCGGGCATCGCGACCGAGAACCTCATCAAGTCGCGCCCCATGCCTACACCAGTTCGACGGTCACGCCGGTTGCGGTGCTCGCGTCGTCTTCGAGGGCATCCTTCGCTTCGTCGAGGAGCGCGCGCACGTCGTCGATCATGGACATGGCTTCATGCAGCTTTTCGGACACGGTCGCGAAGCCGGCGTCGCCCGCGGTGTGGCCGAGGTTATGGGTCCAGCGGCGCTCAAGCTTCAGATGGTCGTCGATCTGTTCGATCATCTGCTCGAACTGGCCGGTGTTGACTCCGTTGGTGCACATGGCTGCCTCCTTTGGTTGTCGGATGGTGCTATTGTGCTCCTTGAACTAGCAGATGAACGTGATAAAAGGAAAAACGGAGTGAAAAAACCTCTCAAAAGTAATACGTTTTCCCGCGCACGCGATCGCGACCTGGCGCCCTCGCGGCGGCCATCGAGGGCGACCGGACGCTACCTGTCGCGCGCTTTCATGGAAAACGCCTTCCGATGCCGCGAAAATCAGCGATCCGTGCGTCCGCTCCGCGGATCGGATACGACGCCGCATCGTTCGTTTCCGTAGGCGGATTTTCCGCGGCGGAGGCGTTCAGGCTCGTGGAAGCGCTCGATCCGGTGGCGCTCGTCGTGCTCGACGAGCAGGCGGCGCGCCTTTTGGAAGAGGCCTACCGCAGCCAGGTCAGGCTCGATGCGGAAGGATCGCTGCTCGGTCGGCCCGTCGCGGCCTTCGCCTCGTTTTCCGACGATCTGGCCTCGGATCGGCTGAAGCAGCGCGACTGGGCGCTGCTCAAGCGACTCAGGTCGAGGCTCGGTTGACGGCCTTCTGACGCACGCATGCCGTTCGGGGTCAATTTCGCAACAGAGGTTGCAAATGCCGTGCCCCATGGTATCTTGCACTTGCCGTTTCGCCCCTTGCGTATCTGGGTGCGCGGCCTGCATGTTTTACCAAGGGGGTAAGGAGCTCATCATGTCTCATCCTGTATTTGAAATCGATGAATGCATCGGTTGCGGCATCTGCGTGGACGAATGCCCGCAGGACGTCCTCGCCATCGAAGGCGGCGTCGTCACGATCGAGAACGAAGAGGCGTGCATCGCGTGCGGCGACTGCGTCGAGGAATGCCCGATGGGCGTCATCACGGAGATCGTCGAGGACTGACGTTCGCCGAGGACTCCCATGACCGAATCCCATCCGCACGCTTCGATCCATCCCGCGTTCGACACGCTCGTTGAAACCATCGCCGCGCTTCGCGATCCTGAAACGGGGTGTCCTTGGGACAGCACGCAGACGCACGAGAGCATCGCGGCGAACATGATCGAGGAAGCGTACGAGGCCGTCGACGCGATCGAAGCGGGCGACGTCGACCACATGCGCGAAGAGCTCGGCGACGTGCTGATGCAGATTCTCCTGCAGAGCCGCATGGCCGAGGAAGAAGGCTCCTTTTCCATCGATGACGTATGCAAAGACCTTGACGACAAGCTCGTTCGCCGCCATCCGCACGTCTTCGGCGGCGCGCGCTGCCGGGACGGCGGCCGATGTCGAGGCGATCTGGGCGCAGGTGAAGCTTTCCGAACGTGCGGCCGCGCGGGCGTCCGACGGGCTGCTGGACGCGGTGCCCAGAACTCTTCCGGCGCTGCTGCAGGCGCAGAAGATTTCGCGCAAGGCGGCGGCCGTCGGGTTCGAATGGTCCAATGAACAGGGTGTATGGGACAAAGTCGCCGAAGGGTCGCGGAATTCAAGGCGGCGGCGACTCCGAGGAGGCCGCGCTCGAGTTCGGCGACATCCTGTTCGCCCTCGTGAACGTCGCGCGGTGGCGCGGCATCGATGCCGAAAGCGGGCTGCGCGCTCGAACGCAGTTCCGCGCGCGATGGGCCCATATGGAAGCGGAAGGCGGCGGCTCCGATGCGCTGGAAGGGCTGCGATGCCGCCAGCTCGAAGAGCTGCGGCGATCGGCGAAGGCCGATGAATCGAAGCCGGGAAGCGACGGACCGACGTGCAGGGGGCCGGACGCGTAGAAGATCCGCGTCGCGCCCCTTGATTCGGAATGCAAGAATCCGGGGGCTGGAGGTGCCGGAAGCTTCCTCAGGCTCAAACCAGGCATCTCCAGAACCGAAGCGCGCGTCGCCTTCCGCCATGTCCTGCGGCATCCCTCTGCCGACTGGGCGCCCGTTCCTTTCCGATGCGGCAAGGTTGCGATTCGGCGACGTTTCTTGACGCGGGGAATCGCGGGGCTACAATCTGATTTGGCACTCAAGGGGTAAGAGTGCCAAACGGTATATCACGCGAAAGGTCGTTTCTCCATGCGCAAATTCAAGACAGAGAGCAAGAAGCTCCTCGATCTGATGATCAACTCGATCTATACGAACCGCGAGATCTTCTTGCGCGAGCTCATCTCCAACGCCTCCCGACGCGGTCGATAAGCTCTACTTCAGAGGCCTGACCGATTCCGACATTCAGTTGGCGGCGATGAACTGGGCATTCTCGTGTCCTTCGACAAAGGATGCCCGCACGATCACCGTCTCCGACTCGGGCATCGGCATGACGTCCGAAGAGCTCGATCGCAACCCTGGGCACCATCGCGCATTCCGGGAGCCTTGAATTCAAGACCGAGAATCCCAGTCGAAGGGCACAGGGTGACGGCTGCGGACAGCGCCGGAACCGCCGCGGACGACGAAACCGCTGCCGACGGAGTCTCCGCGCCGAGGCGTCTGAAAGCGCGACGGCGGAAGCTTCGCGCCGGCCGACGCGATCGATATCATCGGGCAGTTCGGCGTCGGGTTCTACTCGGCCTTCCTGGTGGCCGACCACGTGCGCGTCGTGTCGAAGGCGTACGGATCCGGCGAGGCCTCGCCTGGGAATCCAACGGCGTCGAGGGCTACTACGGTATCCCCTGCCGAGCGCGCAGGCCACTGGCACCGACGTCATCCTGACGCTCAAGCCCTCCACCGACGAGGGCCGATTACGATTCCTTCCTAAGCCAGTACGCGCTCAAGGACCTCATCAAGAAATACAGCAACTACGTGCGCTATCCCATCCGCATGGAGGTCTCGAAGTCGCGCCCGCTGCCGAAGCCCGAAGATGCCGGCGACGACTACAAGACGGAATACGAGCAGTACACGGAGCTCGAGACCATGAATTCCGCTGTTGCCCGATCTGGAAGCGCAAGCGCTCTGACGTGACCGACGAGGAATACGCCGAATTCTACAAGGCGGACTTCACGACTTCGCCGATCCGCTGCGCACGGTTTCCCTGCATGCGGAAGGCGCGCTGACCTACGATGCGCTGCTGTTCGTTCCGAGCCGTCCGCCCTACGACCTCTATGCGCGCGATTTCAAGAAAGGCCTTGCGCTCTATAGTTCGAATGTCCTGATCATGGACAAGTGCGAAGAGCTTCTGCCCGATGTTCGGCTTCGTGCGCGGCGTCGTGGCAAGCGACGACCTGACGCTCAACATCTCGCGCGAAACGCTGCAGCACGATCGCCAGCTCCATGCCATCGCCAAGCGCGTGAGAAGAAGATCAAATCCGAGCTCGCCGGCATGCGCGATACGGATCGCGAAACCTACGAGGCGTTCTTCGCCGATTTCGGCCGCAGCATCAAGCTGGAATCTACACCTCGTACGGCATGGCGAAGGGCCAGCTCGCCGATCTGCTCCTGTTCTATTCGGCCCGTCAGCGGAAAAATGGTCGCGCTGGATGAATACGTCGAAAGGCATGCGTGCCGACCAGGGATCGATCTACTACGCCGCCGGCGACTCGATCGATCGCGTGGTCAGAACCCCAGTCGTGAAGTCGGTGCTTGCGAAAGGTTCGATGTTCTGGTCTGCACCGACGAGGTCGACGAGTTCTGCATCCAAGCCATGCAGGACTATGCCGAAAGCCGTTCGCGAACGTGGCGGGCGGGGATCTCGATCTGGCGAGCGACGAGCAGAAGGAAGCGGCCGAGCAGTCGCGCGAAGGACAACGCCGGCCTCCTGTCCGCGATGAAAGATGCGCTCCGGCGACGCCGTGTCAGAAGGTGGTCGTTTCGTCGCGCCCTGACCGATGCGCCCGCTCGCGTGACCGCCGGGCCCGATATCGCTCGAGATGGAGAAGGTGTTCGCGCAGAACCGGATGCGGGCGAAGAGCCGATGAAGGCTTCGCGCCTGCTGGAGCTCAACGCCGATCACGCGGTGTTCGCGACGCTTGCGGCCGCCCAGGCAGCGGGCGATGCGGAAAAGGTGCGTCTGTATGCGAACGTGCTCTACGGCCAGGCGCTGCTGGTCGAGGGCTGCCGATCGAAGATCCGGCGGCCTATGCGGAGGATGTCTGCGCATTGATGGTCACCGACGCGGAACCGCCTGCGAAGGAAGTCGAATAACGCGATGCAGAACGGCCCGCCTCCCGGCAAGGGAGGCGGGCCGTTTCGATTCCGGCGGACGGGCGCCAGAGCTTCTAGAACGAGAATCCGATCTGGTCGAGCACGCTCTTGGGCACCATGAAGCGGATGGTCTTCTCGGGATCGACGAACTGGCAGACCTGCACGTCGGCGACGAGCGAGAACAGCATGACCAGGTCTGATTTCGACATGTCGGTACGCTCGGCGACGATTTCCACCATGTCGTGCACGGCGATTTCCGCGGCTTCGTCCATCGTGGCGGCCGAGGCGATGGTGCCGAAGTGCGTCGCGTTTTCGATCACCGGATTCTTCAGGGAAAGCTCGGGAAGGGCGGTCAGCGTGACGGTGGCGAAGCCGGCCACTTCCGCGCCCGATACGCTCACCTCGCCGTCGCCCATGGCCGCGTGCATGTCTCCGCATCCGAACAGCGCGCCTTCGCAGGCGACGGGGAAATAGAGCGTCGCGCCCGTCGTGATGGCGGTGTTGTCCATGTTGCCGCCGTGGCTGCGGGCGTGCCGCAGTTGACGGGAGCGCCCGCGGGTGCCACGCCGATGACGCCGATCATCGGATTGAGCGGGAAGGAGACCGCATCGTTCCAGACGAGCGAATCGCCGTCCACCTTGCAGAAATGCGTGCTCCAAGCATCGAACAGGTCGCCGCAGGCGCCCTCGCCCTTTCCCGTGCAGGAAGCGGTCTGCGCATCGAGCTCGATGGTCTCTATCGCGACCTTCAACGCGCTCGCCCGCCTTGGCGCCCTTTCACGAAGACGGGTCCGGTCGCGGGATTGATGGCATCCCCAATCGATGGAGTCGAGCGTGTCGGCTTCGCTTCGAACCTGGTTGCCGAAGCAGTCCTTCGTGCGGATGCGGACGGTTTCGCCCGATTCGACGGTCAGGGCCGGGGCGAGTTCGGAAGAGAACGCGTAGAGGACCTTCTTATCATCGAGTTCGATCATGGCAGCTCCTTTCGAGCAGGGGAAGAGCGCGCGCCTCATGTGCGTTTCAGAGTATCATGCCCGGCCGGTGCGCATTCCCGATAATCCTCCTTCCGCATCCATGCTGCGTACGCTCAGGAAATCATCTTTTCTGACAGTTAAGTAACATGTCAGATTACTTGTGAGAAAACTTGACAGTGACACACTCAGATAATATATTTGCATCGCGCCGAAGGGCTGGCCGGCGGAATCCATTCAGGCCAGCAGCCATGGCGTTTATTTTGGGTCAGAAACAGTCGGCGGACCGGAACCCCGCCAGCGTCCCGAATGCGGGATGCGGATATGAGAGGACTGATACATATGAGGGAAAGATCCTGGGCATCGACCTTGGCACCACGAACTCACGCATGGCCGTCATGGAAGGCAATGAGCCGACCATTCTCGTGAACGCCGAGGGCGACCGCACCACGCCGTCTGTCGAAGGCTTCCGCAAGGACGGCGAACGCGTCGTCGGCAAGGCCGCCAAGAACCAGGCGGTCACCAACCCCGAGAACACCGTCTCTTCGGTCAAGCGCTTCATCGGCCGCAGCTTCTCCGAAAACCTCCGAGAGCAGAAGACCGTCGCGTACAAGGTGGTGCGCGCGCAAGGACGACCGTGCGGTCATCGACATCGACGGCAAGACCTACACGCCCGAGGAAGTTTCCGCGATGGTGCTCCAGAAGCTGAAGGCCGACGCGGAGAAGCAGGTCGGCGGCACCATCACCGAAGCCGTCATCACCGTCCCCGCGTACTTCAACGACGCGCAGCGCCAGGCCACGAAGGACGCCGGCAAGATCGCCGGCCTCGATGTCAAGCGCATCATCAACGAGCCCACGGCCGCGGCTCTGGCCTACGGCCTCGACAAGGTGGATAAGGATCAGAAGATCCTGGTCTTCGACCTGGGCGGCGGCACGTTCGATGTGTCCGTGCTCGAGCTGGGCGACGGCGTCTTCGAGGTTCTCTCCACCGCGGGCGACAACCACCTGGGCGGCGACGACTGGGACCAGTGCGTCATCGACTGGCTGGCAACCAAGTTCAAGGCCGACCAGGGCGTCGATCTGCGTGCCGGACAAGATGGCCCTCCAGCGCCTGAAGGAAGCGGCCGAGAAGGCCAGATGGAGCTCTCCAACACCACCCAGGCCAATATCAACCTGCCGTTCATCACCGCCGTCGACGGCCAGCCGGTCCATCTGGACTACACGCTGACCCGCGCCGAATTCGAGGCGCATCACGCGCAATCTGCTCGAGCGCTGCAAGGCGCCCGTCTCCCGCGCGCTGACCGACGCGGGCCTCGGTGCCGGTGATGAAGTCGACGAGGTCATCCTCGTCGGCGGTTCGACCCGTATGCCTGCCGTCAGGAGCTGGTCAAGAACATGACCGGCAAGCAGCCGAGACATGTCCGTCAGCGACGAGGTCGTCGCCATCGGCGCGGCCGTCAGGGCAACGTCCTGTCCGGCGATGTCGAAGGCATCCTGCTGCTCGACGTCACGCCGCTGTCCCTCGGCGTCGAGACGCTCGGCGGCGTCATGACCAAGATGATCGACCGCAACACCACGATTCCGACCCGCAAGACCGAGGTCTATTCCACGGCCGCCGACAACCAGACGTCCGTCGAGATCCACGTCCTGCAGGGCGAGCGCCAGATGGCCAACGACAACAAGACGCTCGGCCGCTTCCAGCTCTCGGCATCCCCGCGGCCCGTCGCGGCGTGCCGCAGATCGAAAGTCACGTTCGACATCGACGCCAACGGCATCGTGAACGTCTCCGCCAGGACCTGGGCACCGGCAAGCAGCAGCAGATCACGATCAGCGGCTCCACCGCGCTGTCCGACGACGAAGTCGACCGCATGAGTCAAGGACGCCGAGGCCCCATGCCGACGAAAGACGCCAGCGCAAGGGAAGAGATCGAAGTCCGCAATACTGCGGACTCCTGGTCAACGCCACGCAGCAGACGCTCGACGAGCTGGGCGACAAGGTTTTCCGCCGACAAGAAGTCCGGGCGGAGTCTGCCATCGAAGACGCCAGAGCGCGCTTTCCGGCTCCGACATCGAGGCCATCAAGGCCGCGAGCGAACGTTTGCAGCAGGTCGGATACTCGCTGGCCGAGGTCGTCTACTCCGCGCAGCAGGCCGAGCCGGCGCTCCGGGCGCCGCGGGCGCGGCTCCTGCCCAGGACGACGGTCCGATCGAAGCCGATTACGAAGTCGTGGACGATAAGACCGACGAGGGAAATAGCCATGACCGAAGACGGCAGAAAGCTCCGATCCGCGCAAGATTCCATCGACGGCACCGATGAACCCTGTAGACGAGGGCGGCCGAACAGGCCGCCCCTTCCGGGGACGAGGCTTCTCCCGCCGCCGAGCCGTCCTTTGCCGACGAGGTCGAAGCCTGGGTTCAGGACGGCGCCGAGGTCGAAGGCGACGAACCTGCTGAGGTGCCGGCTTCCGCGACGAGCGATCAGGAGGTTGCGCAGGCGCGCGCGGAGGCCTCGGCCATGCGCGACAAGTACCTGAGGCTTCAGGCCGACTGGGACAACTTCCGCAAAGCGCACCGCCGAAGAGAACGACCAGATTCGCAAGCGCGCGACCGAGCGCCTGATGGAAGACGTGCTCCCCGTTCTCGACGATTTCGAGCGCGCCGTCTCCCATGCCGAGCAGAACGGCGAGACCGGCCTGCTCGACGGCGTGAAGGCCATCGGCGCCAAGCTTGCCGGCGTTCTGGAGAAGCACGGCCTCAAGGCAGTCGATCCTGTCGGAGAACCGTTCGACGCGCTCGCCCATCAGGCGGTCGCCACCGTGCCCGACCCGTCGGTTCCCGACGAGACCGTGGCGCAGGTGTACCAGAAGGGCTATCGCATGGGATCGAAGGTCATTCGTTCGGCGATGGTCGCCGTCTCGAGTGGCGGACCGAAGAGAGAGTCCGAGCCGGACGCATCGGAGCACAAGTAGACGAAGGGGAAGCGGGCTGTTCGGGCCCGCTTTTCAATACATGTCCGAACACTGAGAAGGAGGTGGCGTTGTCATGGCTCAGACGCCTGATTACTACAAGACGCTCGGCGTTGCGCGCAGCGCCACGCAAGACGAGATCAAAAAGGCGTTTCGCAAGCTCGCACGCACGCATCATCCGGATGCGGGCGGCGATGAGACGCAGTTCAAGCAGATCAGCAGAAAGCTTTACGAGGTCCTGAGCGACGAGAAGAAGCGCAGGTCTACGACCGCTACGGCACGGCCGATGCGCAGCGCATCCCCACGGCGCAGGCGGGCAGAATCCGTTCGCCGGCATGGGCGGATGGGAAGACATCCTGAAAGCATGCGTCGCGGCGAGGGGCGTTCGGGACCGACTGGAACCTGGACGATATCTTCGGCGGGTTCGGCGGACGCGGGCGCTCGCCGTACGGCGGCGCGGGCTTCGGCGGCTTCGGGCAACCGGGAGCCGCGCGCCCGATACGCGGACGCGACATGAACCTCACGCTCAACGTGACGTTCGACGAGGCCTTTTTCCGGCTGCATGAAGAGGTGAGCGTGAAAGCTCCCGACGGTTCGTCCGAGACGCTCGACGTGCGCGTTCCTGCAGGAGCCGTGGACGGCGGCCGCATCCGCCTGCACGGCAAGGGTGCGGCGGGAAAGGCCGGCGGTGCCGCAGGGGATCTGCTGATCACCACGAAGATGGCTCGCACCCGCTGTACGCGCGCGATGGCGCCGACGTGACGATGGACGTTCCTGTCACGGTTTCGGAAGCCGCGCTGGGCGCTTCGGTGGTCGTGCCTGCGCCCGACGGCACGAAGGTCCGCATCAAGGTTCCCGCCGGAACGCAGGATGGAGCCCAGCTCAAGTTGAGCGGCAAGGGCGCCCCGAACGTCAAGGGCGGTGCCCGCGGGTCTCTGCGCTGCACGATTCGCGTGACGGTCCCCCGCACGCTTTCCGCGGCCGAGCGCGCGGCCTTCGAAGCATTGAAAGAAGCCGAGCAGGCATCGGGCGTTCAGGTCCGTGCCGCGTTCGGTGCCTAGACGGGAGACGGATATGGAAGATAGGAACAGGCCGCTGTACGCGATCGGCGTGGCCGCCCAGCTTGCCGGGGTCCATCCCCAGACGCTGCGTATCTACGAACAGAAAGGGCTGGTCACGCCCCAGCGTACGAGCGGGAACACCCGTATGACTCGCAGGCCGATATCGATCGGCTCGAGCTCATCAACGAGCTGACGAGCGAGGGCATCAACCTCGCGGGCGTCATCCGCATCCTCGATCTGAAGGGGCGCCTCGACGAGCGCGACGACGAGATCGACGATCTGCACAGAAGGTCCGTCGTCTCGCCGACCGCGTGACGAGCTCGAAACGCGCGCCGACGTGACCGCGCTCATGCTGCCGCAGGCGCAGCTTCCCAGACCGCATCTCCCGTGCGGCGGCTCGGAAAGCGGTCGCATGGGCAGGTTGGATTATTGAACCCCATGGCCGCGCTTATGCGAAACGCCCAGGTTGCGCGGCGGGGCGATGACGATGCCGCCTGGTTGCGGACGTGGCCGTTCGCATATGCCGCATGGTCTGAGCATGCGCGGCATCGTTGCAGGTTAGAAGATATGTCAAAAGGAGGCGTTCGATCATGAGATTGGACAAGCTCGCTATTACCGCCCAGGAGGCGTTCCAGAGCGCGATGGGCATCGCAGGCGATGCCGATACGCAACAGGTCGATTCCATCCACCTGCTGAAGGCCCTGCTTGATTCCGGCGAAAACAACCTTTCCGCCATCGTCAAGCGCGTGGGGGCCGACCCCGAGCAGCTGAAGATCAACGTCAACACGGCGATCGAGAACGGTCCGAAGGTCACGGGCGGCGTCATGGGGATGCCCATACCCACCCAGAACCTCCTGAAGGTGCTGGACAATGCCGTGAAGATCGCGGAGAAGATGGGAGACAGCTACGCGACGAGCGAGCACCTGCTCATCGCGCTGGCCGACGACAAGGGCCAGGCCGGCAAGATCCTCAACATGGCGGGCGTCACGCATAAGAGCGTGGAAGAGGCCTACGACGATCTGCGCGGCGACGCGCGCGTGACGGACCAGTCGAGCAAGCTCGAGCTCGACGCGCTCAACACCTACGGCCAGAACCTGACGCAGATGGCGCGCGAGGGCAAGCTCGACCCGGTCATCGGGCGCTCGGACGAGATCCGCCGCACGATCCAGGTGCTTTCCGCCGCACCAAGAACAACCCCGTGCTCATCGGCGAGCCGGGCGTCGGCAAGACGGCCATCGTCGAAGGCCTTGCCCAGCGCATCGTCGCGGGCGACGTGCCCACGAGCTTGAAGGATCGCGACCTCATCGCGCTCGATCTCGGGCAGATGGTGGCGGGCGCGAAGTACCGCGGCGAGTTCGAAGACCGCTTGAAGGCCGTGCTCTCCGAGGTCAAGCAGTCGGCGGGGCGCATCATCCTGTTCATCGACGAGCTGCACACCATCGTCGGTGCGGGTTCCCACGGGCGACAGCTCGATGGACGCGGGCAATATGCTCAAGCCGGCCCTCGCGCGCGGCGAGCTCCATGCCATCGGCGCCACGACGCTCGATGAGTACCGCAAGTACATCGAAAAGGACGCGGCCCTCGAGCGCCGCTTCCAGCAGGTGTTCATCGGCGAGCCGACGGTGGAGGACACCATCGCCATCCTGCGCGGGCTCGAGAAGTCACGAGATCCACCATGGCGTGCGCATCACCGACTCGGCGATCGTCGCGCGGCCGAGCTTTCGAACCGCTATATCTCCGACAGGTTCGCTTCCCGACAAGGCGATCGATCTGATGGACGAGGGCGGCAAGCCGTCTGCGCATCGAGATCGATTCCATGCCGCGGGAAATCGATCAGGCCGAGCGCAAGTACACGCAGATGCAGATCGAAGAGCAGGCCCTCATGAAGGAAGAGGACGCGGCATCTCAGGAGCGTCTGGAGGAGCTGCGCCGCCAGATGGCCACGTCGAAGGAGTGGCTGGATGCGCGCAAGGCCGAATGGCGCAACAGAAGGATGTGATCGAAAGCGTCCAGCGCCTGAAGACCGAGATCGACCAGGCGCATACCGAAGAGGAGCAGGCGACGCGCGAGGGCGATCTGTCCAGGGCGTCCGAGATCCGCTATGCGCGTATTTCTCGACCTGCAGCGACCGGCTCGCCGAGGCCGAAACCGCGGTGGCGGCGAAGCAGGGCGACGGCGCGATTCTTAAGGAAGAGGTCTCCGAAGAGGAGATCGCCGAGGTCGTGAGCGCATGGACCGGCATCCCCGTCACGAAGATGATGCAGGGCGAGATAGCTAAGCTGATCGATCTCGAAGACCGTCTGCATGAGCGCGTCATCGGCCAGGACGAGGCCGTGCACGCGGTCGCGGGCGCCATTCGCCGCAACCGTGCCGGGCTTTCCGATCCGAATCGCCCCATCGGCAGCTTCCGTTCCTCGGCCCGACCGGCGTCAGCAAGACCGAGCTTGCCAAGGCGCTTGCGGAATACCCTGTTCCGATACCGAGGAGGCCATGGTGCGCATCGACATGTCCGAGTACATGGAGAAGTTCAGCGTCCAGCGCCTGATCGGGGCGCCTCCGGGATACGTGGGCTACGACGAGGGCGGACAGCTGACCGAGGCGGTGCGCCGCAGGCCGTACACCGTGGTGCTGCTCGACGAGATCGAGAGGCCCACCAGGATGTGTTCAACGTGCTGCTGCAGGTTCTGGACGACGGCCGGCTGACCGACGGCCAGGGCCGCGAGGTCAGCTTCAAGAACGCGATCATCATCATGACGTCGAACGTGGGCAGCCAATCGATCCGCGAGTACAGCGCGCGCGAAGCCGAGGAGTCCATGGGCAAGATGGTCGAAGACATGATGCAGGCCGACGTGAGCACCGCCGCCCAGCGGCTGGCCGAGCTTCATCGCAAGATCAGCGAGTCGCTGAGCCAGACCTTCAGGCCCGAGTTCCTGAACCGCATCGACGACGTGATCACGTTCAACGGGCTGTCGTCGCAGGAAATGGAGCCTATCGTCAGGCTTCAGCTCAAGGCCGTGCGCAGCGTCGCGAGATCGCCGCATCACGCTCGACGTGACGCCTGCCGCCATCGAGCAGCTCGCGATCGACGGGTTCGATCCGGTGTACGGCGCCCGTCCGCTCAAGCGTTTGATCCAGCGCGAGGTGGTCGACCGCATCGCGAACATGATCATCGCAGGCGACGTGCTCGAGGGCGCGAAGGTGACCATCGACGCGGATATCGCCGAGGCTACGTCTGCGAAAGTAGAACCGCCCTGCGGCGGATTAGAGGGCGCGGCGTTTCGCTCAGGGAGCCTCCGACCCGGCGTCGTTGGCGCGTCGATGCCGTCGGAGCCGATGTCGTCGTCCTTCGGATGCTATAGCGAAACGGGCTGCGGCGAGCCGCAGCGTCTTCTCACATGAGGTTCGATCTGCATGGCGAGGGCGACATGAGGGACCCGCCGCATCCCGTGTTCGTCGAAGGGCTTGATCTGCGATCGAGGAAGGTTCCGAGATGGTTCGAACGGCGCGGCCGCGCATGGGAGGGGTCGGCGCGGCCGCGTGTTCGAGATGCATGGTCGATCGCTATGCGATATCGCCGGCGATATGGCGGACGGCGGCGCGCGAGGTGAGCGTGCGCCCGCATGCGCTGCCGACGATGTATTCGGGTGAGTTGTTGGCCCACATGCTGCCGGAGCAATCGCCTGCGGCGCCAGAGGCCCTCGATCGGCTTCGCTTTGGCATCAGAGCACCCGCATGTCTTCGTTGATGCGCAGGCCGTCGCCGGTGGTCAGCAACGCACCGCCGAACCAGGTGCCGTAGAAGGGAGCCGTGCGCAGCTCGGAAAGGCGGTAGGCTTCCTTGCCGAAGTCGCTGTCCTTCTGCGCATCGTAGAAACCGTTGTACTTGTCCACCTCGGCCAGGAAGGCTTCCTTCGCCTCACCTGTGAAACCCAGCTTGTCGGCAAGCTCGTCGATCGTGTCGGCCTTGACCATCGTGCCCTTCTCGAGCTGGTCGGCATAGATCTCGTCGAGCGGCTTGTCTTCGTTGGAGGCGAGCAGTATCTGGGTTTGACGCGAGCAGCCGATCGTGGAGAAGCGCTTGACGTCTTCCTTCAGATTGGAGTCGAAGATCTGGCAGAAGACGCCGCCCTCATGTTCGGCTGCCGCGAAGCAGCAGGAGTCGTACGGGGTGGATTCGATTGCAGAAGCGCCTGCCGTCGCGCGCGACCTTCATGAGCAGTTGGCTTTCCGAGGTTGAACTGCTTGTCGGTGCCGATGAACTCGGCGCTCGCACCCGCTTCCGAGACGATGCCCGCATCCTGGCCGGGCAATACCGCGCCGCGGTCGAAGATCATCGGGACGCCGATTGTGTCTTTCTGGCCGCCGATCCACATGCCGGCCTTGATGCCGTCTCCGACATCGTTCGGGGAGCCGACCTGCAGGGTGACGCAGCGGTCGACCATCGGGTTGCAGGCGCGCAGCATCTCGGCATTGCCGGCGTAGCCGCCGGTGGCGAGCAAGACGCCTTTCTTCGCGTTCACCTGCACGTAGGTGCTGCGGTTTCGAAAGATCCGCACCGGTCACGCGGCCGCTCTCGTTCTGGATGAGCTTGACGAGCTGTGCTCGTAGGCGACGTCGTAGCCCTTCTCGTTGATACAGAGCGAGCAGGACCTTATTGCGCTCGAGCCTATCGCCGTTGGCGTCCTTGCCGGCATAGTAGTGCTGCATCGGCGCGACATAGTAGCCGGTGCCGCCGGTCTCATGATCTATATCGGCATCGAATTCGCAGGTCATGCCAGCTGCGGTTAGGATAGGGTCGATCCATTCGACCATATCGGAGCTTTCTCTGATCCAAACGCGGATGACGCGCTGGTCGCACTGGCCGGAAGCGTAGCGGCCCACTCGTTGAGCAGGCGCCCTTCGTCCACCTCGAGACCGGCATCCTTCGTGTAGGGGTGTTGATGGCGCCGAACCAATGGCGCGTACGCTGAATGCCTTCTATCTTTTCGCAGATCATGAATTTCCATGCCGAGATCGGCTGCCACGGCGGCGGCCGCCAAGCCTGCATTGCCTGCGCCACGATCAGGAGGTCGGTTTTCCTTGGTTTCGCTGATGTCGCTTTCGGCGATTTCAGCCGTTCCCAGCCAGTCGTCCGATGCGTTCATCGCGTGTGGATCGATGCCCTCGTTCGTGGCCGGGCGGCTCTTCGTTGCGCATCCCGCAAGGCCTGGCTTCACGGCTCGATACTCGCTTATGGCCCGAGAAGCCTGCGCGAGATGCCTTCGAATTCTTTCATGATTCCTCCGAATCTATCGGCGAGCCGTTTTCTGGCTGTCGCCAATGCTTCCCTGTGATTCGAATCATGCGGCTTTGGCGCCCGCTTCATACTCACCCCCACGAATGCCATTTCCTCCCTTCATCGGCTCTCACCCCAGCGGTACTAGGATGCGTTTCTCCTTGTCGCCCGGTCATCTCTGCGATACTCTCGTCATGTTCGACGGAGGAGAGGGAACGCATGGAGGGAAAAGCCGACCGTCAGATCGGTCGTCGGCGACAAGCCGGCTATGTCGCTGCGCCGCACGTTCGCGATGATGGTCGAGTTCTTCGGCGTGTGGCTTGGTGAATGCCGTTCTCGTTTCATTACGCCGCCGTTCTTCCGATCGTGCGCGAGGCGGCGTCCGTGGCGGCGCGTGGCGACGCTCGCGCTCATAGCGTTCACGGCGTCGCGTCGGCCGATTTCTCTTGGACGAGCAACGGATCTCGGTAGGCATCGCTCGTATCCTATTCCCTTGCCTTTGCGCTCATCATGTTGGGCATTTTGAATCGGATCCGCTTCGCTGCTCATCGGTGCGATTCTGCGGGTCGTTTCTACGAGATGGGTGACGGTGCTTGCGGGCATATCGCTTTGCTGCCTGCGGGCGCGGGCGTGCATGCTCTCCATCGCGACCGCGTACTGCGCGAGCTATGCGCTGCGCATCCTGTTCTCCCATGCATCCTTTTCGGCATGCATGGTTGCGCTGCTCCTTCTGCCGTATCTTACGTATACGGCTTGCCGGCCTGCGGCTCTCGAAATTCTCGGCGCCATGAGGGTGAGCGATCCCCAAGCGGTATCGCACATCACCGAGCCTTCGTCCTTTCTCCCGCTCACGCACGGTTTGTTTTATCGCCATTCTGGTGTTCAGATTCGCCTATGGGTTCGCGCTGGCGTTCGGCGCGTCTGACGGGGTTCCCGTCCAGACGATGTTCTCCCTTGTCCCTCTTGTCATCGTCCTGGTGCTCGTCTTTCTTCCCGCTATGCCTAAGGCTGATGTCTTATACCAGGTTGCCGCGCTGTTCGTAGTAACGGGTTTCGCCATGGCGCTCATGCTGGCGCAAGGCTGGATTCCGTCTGGATCGGCCGTTCTCGCCGCCGGTCCCCTGTATGCGGGAAGCGAATGCTTCGAAGTGCTCTATGTGGTACGTGCTCGCATCTCTGGGGGCTCGCAATCGTGTAGGCGCGGTCGAGCTTGTGGCCAGGGGGCGTGCCGTCGCATCGGCGGGATTGATCGTCGGCGCGCTCGCGGGCCACGCCATGAATGCCGAGACGGAGCCGCTCTGGCTGTCATGGCATGGTTGCGGTGCTGGTGGCGTTCGTCGCCGTGAATTTGATCGTGCTGAAGGAGTTCAGCTTCCAAAAGACGATCGACGGCGTACGGCCCCTGAAGGAGCTGTCGACCCTTCCTGAAGGCGCGACCTTCGATATGGCGGGTTCGTGCGCCGTCCTTGCATCGGATCGCGGACTCACGCCGCGCGCGAGCACGAGATCATGGGATACCTTGCGCGTGGGCGCAACGCGGCGTATGTCCAGGAGAAGCTGGTCTTGTCGCGCAATACGGTGAAGACCCATGTGGCGAACATCTATGCGAAGCTCGGCGTCCATTCCCAACAGGAGCTCATCGACATGGTCGAGAATGCGGCGCCCTTGAACGGATAGCGGGTCGTAACAGGTCGCTGCGAGCCGCAACGAGTTGCGGCGAGCCTTAGTAACGAGCCATGGCGAGCTGCAGTGCGTAACGAGTTGCAGCGAGTTGCAGCAGGCTGTCGTACGAGCCATGGCGATCCGCAACGGGTTGTCGCGAATTGCGCGGCGAGCTGCCTCAACGAGCCGCTGCGACAGAGTCGTCCTGAACGAGCCGTTGCGACGAGCGTCCTGTTTCAGCGAGCCGCCGTAACGAGTCGCGGCGAGCGGATGACATCCCGCATCCGGCGAGCTGCTTCGGCATCAGGCGTTATACACGATTTGCCGTAACGAGCCGCTGCACGTGACAGGGCATACCGAGCATGAAGATTCGTATGCCGCAAGGACACTGACAATCGGAATCGCCTCGTTGGCGTCTTTGGCTATGCCGTGCCGACAAGGTAATCGAGTCGGTGCGGCAATCCTTAAAAAGCTTCAAAAGGAGAGAGAGAGGGGGTGATAGCCCTCGACCATCGAATTCGATGCTGATGACAAAAATCGCTGCTTAGAGAATCTCGTACTAGTTTTGTTGCATTAACACGCAAAATACCCCCAATGAGATGAAATTGGTTGTCATTACAACATGTGTGTTGAAAATATACCCTATAGGGTATACTAAGCTTGATATTTTGGCGGTAGAGAGGGTTTTCACTTTTCACCCCACCTATCAGTCCCTATCGTTGACGCTCGCCCGCTCTTCGCCGCCACCCGCCCACTGCCGCTTATCGTCGCCGCTCGCCGCTGCCTGCTATCTACCGTCGACAAATGCTTCTTTTCATATCCTTGGCGCTCGGCTTACGTGCGGTCCTCATAGAGCAGTGTGACAGGATGGGCCACGGAGCGTAGGTATGTTGTGGTTCTGAACTGGGGAAATCAAGGTAACATACGACTTCGATCGCTCCTGGCGGACGCCGTGCGCCGCGATTCCCTTGATACGGGAAGCCTTGCGTCCTTGTATCGGCCATCTTCTCCTAGGATGGGGACGTCCGTTTCCGCACGTATGGAAGGAGATCGTATGCGGTTCAGCAGGTATCGTCAATCACAGCGTATGCATGTCGGAACAGACGGCCTTCGGCGATCGGCTCATATGCGACTACATCGACTTCTTCGTGATCATGAAGGAGCGCAGCGGCGCCATCGAGCGCTCGACCGTGCGGGACTACCACGCAGTGGCGAGGCTCATCGTGCGTTATATCGGCACCTGCACCGTTTCCGACATGGAAGTGATGGCCGTCAGCGACTGGATGGCGTCGATGGTCAGAGACGGCTATGCCCCGAAGACGTGCAGCAAGGCGTTTCGTCTGTTGAGCCAGGCGTTGAAGTTCGCTGTCGGCCAAGGAGCGATCGACAAGAACCCCTGCGACTTCTGCAAGCCTCCCAAGCCAGATGCGATCGCGCTTCGTCGAGTGGGCCTTCGTGAATGCGGTGGGCGATCCCGCTGCAGCACGCTACATCGGGACGGGAACCTCCGAGCAGATCGGGAATTCCTATCCTGTCAAGTGGAACGAAGTCAAACCAGGCGATCTTCCTCCTAGCGGAACGAACGTAGGGGCCCCTCAATCACGTGGGCATCGTGCTCAGCGTGAATGACGACGGCACGCCGCGAGAAGTGGTGCATTGCTCGGGTTCGGCCGATAATGTCGTCGTGATCGGCCCTAACGTATTCTCTATCGCACGAAGGCCATACGTACGGGGAATAGCCATCCCGACAGCCGCCGGCGTCGGGTCCTTCGCCGCTGCCGTCGCGTGTCTGGCGGCGGCGCGGTGCGCACATGCCCTGGCAGCGTGCCGCGCGTACGCCTCGGCAACGTCTTCGGCCCCATGGCGTCAAAAGCGCCTGCCGCCTATCGGCTCTGCGACGCAGGCCGCTCCTCCGTGTCGTTCCCGCTGAATGCCTCGCGATGGGAGTATATGTGCATATTCCCCCATGGGGTAGCAATGAGGTAGATGGAGAACGCGTATGGCCGATGAAGAAGAAAACGCCGCAAACACCCATGCATGCGGGTGCCGCATAAAGACACCGAGCGGAGCGCTTGAGTTCCAAGAAGACCCTCAAGAAGCGGTTGAATCGTGCGATCGGCCAGCTCAATGGCGTGAAGAATATGATCGACGATAACCGCTACTGCGGCGACGTGCTGATGCAGCTCGCGGCTGCAGAGGCTGCCGCGAGCGCGTATCGAGCTCGTCCTGCACGATCATCTGGAAACCCTGCGTCGTCGAGCAGGTCAAAGCCGGCAATACGGACGTGCTCGACGAGGTCATGGACCTCATACGCACGTTCAAATAACCGCGGCCCGCCGGCACCTACGGCCTGCCGACGATCCCTTCGCTGCAGCGAGCGAATCGTCAGGCGCACCAACCCGTTAGGGACCGTCTCGTCGGCCAAGAGGAAGAAGGCAGGATATGAAGCAGACGTTCGATGTGACGGGCATGTCGTGCGCAGCCTGCTCGGCACGCGTCGATACCTGCACGCGCGCCGTCGAAGGCGTGGCCGACGTGTCCGTGAATCTGCTGAAGAACAGCATGGAAGTCGAATACGCCCCGGATCTTTCGCCCGAGGACGTCGCGCGCGTCAACGAGCGCATCGCCGCTTCGGTCGACAAGGCGGGCTACGGGCCGAGCTCGGCGCAAGGCTTCGCGTCCGCGTCGACCGACGGAAGAGCATCGCGCAGCTTGCGCACGAGGCCGCGACCACGCGCGCCGCTGCCGAGGAAAAGCGCATGCGCATGCGCCTCATCACTTCGCTCGTCTTCTGCATTCCTTGTTCTACCTGGCCATGGGCCACATGATGGCTGGCTTTCTTCCGAGCGTCTTCCTTGGCTGCGAGCATATGATGATCACGGCCTTGGCCGAGCTCGTCTTGGTCGCCCCGATCATCTTCGTCGATTTCAAGTTCTTCAGCAACGGATTCAAAAGCCTGTTCCACCGTGCTCCCAACATGGATTCGCTCATCGGGCTCGGCGCGGCGGCATCCATCGGCCACAGCATCTGGAAGATGTTCGTCTATGGCCGCTTCTCTGGGCGCAGGCGATCTGGAGGCCGCGCACGATGCCTCAGGACCTCTATTTCGACTCAGCGGGCATGATCTTGACGCTGATCACGCTGGGGAAGTATTTCGAAGCCCGTGCGAAAGGCCGCACGACCGACGCTGTGAGCAAGCTCATGGACCTTGCACCCAAGACGGCCACGGTTTTGAAAGGCGGCGTTGAAGAGGTCGTCCCTGTCGAGCAGGCCCGCATAGGCGATGTGCTCGTGGTGCGTGCGGGTGAAGGCGTGCCTCGACGGCGTGATGATCGAAGCGCAGCGCCTCCTTGACGAGAGCGCCCTTACCGTGAAAGCGTACCGGTGGACAGGCATGCGGGCGACGAGGTCACGGGTGCGACCTTGAACGTCGCGGGATACTTCACGATGGAGGTCCGCCGCACCGGCGATGACACGGTCCTTGCGGGCATCATCGCGCTCGTCGACGAAGCCACCGGGTCGAAGGCGCCGATCCAGAATCACGGCGGACAAGATCGCCGGCGTCTTCGTGCCTGTCGTGATCGGATTCGCGGCGCCTCGTCCTTTTCGTCTGGATCATGCTGGCCGCTCCGTTTTCCAGCGCGCTCAACTCGCTATCAGCGTGCTCGTCATCTCCTGCCCCTGCGCGCTCGGCCTGGCCACCCCGACGGCCGCTCGCGGTCGGCACGGGCGCGGCGCCACGCATGGCATCCCTCATCAAATCGGCCGAATCGCTCGAGGTCGCAGGGCACCGTGCGGACGGTCGTGCTCGACAAGACGGGAACCATCACGGTCGGCCGTCCGAGCGTGCAGGCGCCCTGACGTCCGAAGGCGTGGATGCCGAAGAGGCGCGCGCACGATCGCCGCCATCGAGCAGCGTTCGAGCATCCGCTCGGCAAGGCGGTGGTCGCATGCGCCGCCGAGAAGGGCATCGACGCATCCGGCGTAGATGTCGACGATTTCGCGCAGGTGCCGGGCCAGGGCGTGCGTGCGCAGATCGGATCGGCGTCATGTCTGGTGGGAAACCTTGCGATGATGCATGCGCATGATGTTCCGGTCGAAGGTTTCGCCGCTCGTGCGGCATCGTTCGCCGATGAGGGCGCGACCCCGTTGCTTCGCGCGCAGAGGACGCCTGAGGCCGTCGTCGCGCTTGCCGACGTCATCAAGCCGACGAGCGCCCGCGCGATTCGGGAGCTTTCCGCCATGGGCATCCGCACCGTGATGCTGACCGGGGACAACGAACGCACCGCCGCCGCCATCCAGCGCCAGGCGGGCGTCGACGAGGTCATCGCCGGCGTGCTTCCCCAGGACAAGGCCGCGGAAATCGCGCATCTTGCCGATCAAGGCCGAGTCGCCATGGTCGGCGACGGCGTGAACGATGCGCCCTGCTTCGCCCGCGCCGATGTGGGCATCGCCATCGGAGCGGGAACCGACATCGCGATCGAGTCGGCCGACATCGTGCTCATGCGCAGCGATCTCATGGATGTGCCCGCCGCCATCCAGCTTTCCCGGCGGACGCTTCGCACGATCAAGCAGAACCTGTTCTGGGCGCTCGTCTACAACGTGATCTGCATCCCTATCGCCGCCGGATTCTCAGCTGGGCAGGGCTGACCATCAATCCGATGATCGGCGCCGCGGCCATGAGCGTGAGTTCGGTGACCGTCGTCGGCAACGCTCTGCGTCTGCGCAGGTGGAAACCGCGCTTTACCGATCAGGCGCCGCAGTCGTCCCCGCATGCCGAGGATGCGCGTATGCAGGGATGCATGGGCGATGCCGTCGCTTCAGGCAAGGAATCGACCGAAGCCGACGCGATTCGGGCATCGATGGATGGTGAGGCCCGGGTATCGGCGGGCAATGCGGTCGTTCAGAAGCGCGCAGGCGACGAACCTGCGCACGAATCGGAAGGAAAGGAACCTCTCGCGGAAAAGACCCTGAACGTCGAAGGCATGATGTGCCAGCACTGCGTCGTCCCGATGTGACGAAGGCGCTCGAGGAGGTGGAGGGCGTCGCGTCGGTCGACGTCAGCTTGGAAGAAAACCGCGCTACTGTCGCCCTTTCCGCCGATGTCGCCGATCAGGTTCTCATCGACGCCGTCGTCGATGCGGATACGAGGCGGCGATCGCCCAGATCCAGACCACCTGGGATCCGGATCGCCCGAGTCAGGCGCACGCCGTTCGCGAGGAACCGGTCCGTTCTTCCGGAGTCGGGAGGCTTCTGCGAATGGCCGATGTGGCCTCCAGGGTCGACCGGTTGCCTGCGCGCGGCAGATGGCGCCCTGCGAGGAATCTGCCCTAGCGCCGGCCCCTCGGAAACCTCGTTAGTTTTCGGGGTCTTCGACCTTCAGACCCTTGAAGGCCGCACTGAACGTCCTGCCGGACGATGAGGCGCGAGAGACGGCTCTCGGGTTATTGATCAGGACCGTCAGCCACATGCCGAGGACAATAGGCGGGTAGAAGGTGTACAGGCGCCAGATGAAGGTGGAAAGCGCCACGAGCGAACTGCTTGAATACACGGACGAGAAGAACGCCACGTAACTTCCTTCGGCGGCTCCCATCGCGCCGGGCTGCGGCACGAACGACGAGATCATGTACACGAAGGCCTGGTAGGTGATGACGGTCAGGATGTCGCTTCCGGTTTCCCCGAAGCCCAGATAAATGGCGAAGGATATCGAAAAGAACACAGTGAGCTGCACGAACGTGACTCCTGACACCTTGAGGAGCAGCTTCGGTTCATGCAGGAGGAACGAAACGCCGTCGTAGGCCTCGTCCATGGAATGCAGCGCGCGCTCCTTGGTGCGTTCGGGATGCCTTACGATCCTGATCTTCGCCAGGATGCCGATGACCCACAGCGCGAGCCGCGTGGTCGACTTGCGCGCGAACGCGAGCGCAAGCAGGGCGGCCACGAGTCCGATGCCTCCGACGAACCCGACGACGACAAGCGCCATAAGCGCGTCTATCTGCGACGATATACGATTGAAGTGCAGTGCGAGCACAATGAACGAATAGAGCGTCACGGTCGTCTGGTAGACGATGAAACGGCAGAGCAGCATAGGCATGGCATCGGAGACGGAAGCCCCAGACGGCGGTAGTAGTACGCCTGCATGGGCTGACCGCCGCTCGAAAGCGGCGTGATGCCGTTGAAATACTGCCCGATGATCGTGACGACGTTCGTCTTGGAGGAACGAAAACCCCGGATGCAGCTTGTTGACCAGTATCTGCATGCAGATGGATTCGAGCAGCCAGTAGACGGCCATTCCCGCGAACGCGACGAGCAGGAACCAATAGTTGAACGGCGTATCGCTTCGAGCGTCTTAGGGGACCTTCATCGGCGATGAAAAGGTATCCGAACAGCATCACGAAGGCCAGCGCGATGAGGATGGCGTTGAAGCGGCGGCCGGTGATGCGCGGCGGCTCGGAAAAGGGAAAATCCGTGCGGAAGAGCCCCTGCCTCGCGCCCGATGAGGACCTTTGCGTTGTCTTCTGTGCGTCTCGCGTTCACGAATGCCCGGCCTTTTGTCGAAAGCTTGCCGCCTAGGGCAAACTTGTATTTCTCTGCGCGTACGAGAATACCGCGACGGCGGCCTTGCGGAATAAGGCGGTGCGCCGGTTCGCAAGGCCGGCGAGCGACCGTGCGACGTGCGCATGCAGGGCGGGGTTGGTTCGCTTCATGTATGCCCAGAGCTCGCGGTTCTTCGCGATCGCCTCAGGGGTTCCGATCATGAACAGGTGGATGGTCGATACGCTCATCATGGCCGATACGTAGCGCGCGTAGAGTTCCGCCATCGGCGGGTCCTGCTGCTTGAGGCGGTTGAAATCGTGATCGCCGATGCAGAGGCGCGTGGCCAGAAGCTGCTGATCGATGCGCTTCTTCACCGTTTCGATGCCGATGGACTGGTCTTCACGGCCGATCAGGGTAATGGTAGACGTCCGCATTGACGTAGTAGAGCCGCTTCACGAGCGGCAGAGGATGCAGCATGAGGTAGCCGTCCATGTAACAGACGTTCGTGGGAAGGGTCACGCCGCTTTCGCGCAGAAGATCGGTTCGGTACCAGGTTGCGTGGACCATGATGTACTGGTCGACGCGCGGCTTCCCGAATTCTTCCCACCCGAAGGGCCGGTCTTGCGGCATGAGGCCGTCGTAGCGGATGGCGTGCTTCGTCCCGTCCGTCACATGGTCGTAGACGAAGTTCGAGAACACGAGGTCGAAAGCGGTTTCGGGCGTGGCATGGGCTTTAAGCACGTCGAGGACCCGATTGAATGCGGGAACGTCGAGCCAGTCATCCGAGTCGACGACCTTGAAATACGTCCCGCGCGCGCAGGCGAGCCCGTTGTTGATGCCGCCGCCCCATCCGGCGTTCTCCTGATCGATGACGCGGATGGAATCGGTATGCCGTTTCGTATTCGCGGGCGATGGCCAGCGTCGCATCGGTGGAGCCGTCGTTCACGACGATGATGGCTTCGCAGCAATCGAGGGCGGCACGAGAGAATCGATGCAGGTGCGCATGTAGGCGGCCGAGTTATAGCAGGGTACGACGAACGAGACGATCGGGCGGGTCGAAGGCGCAGCCGGCATGCGGATGCGGCCGTCGCTGCATATGTATGCACCACGCGCCCTCCGTATCCTGATGCGTTCGCGTTTCGGTCGTTCGGGGAACCGCATGCGGTGGTCTGGGATGATGAGACGCGCCCCGAAGCATTGATTCATTCTATAGAAAATGTCGCGGCTATGGGCAAGGCAAGGCGGTATTCGTGATAGCCATAGAACTTTTGCGCATCCGTTACCCGCGCGTGAGGTTGCGAAGGGCGGGCTCGACGGCATTCCCGCGCCATCCATCAGGCGATGGCATTCTTGTCCGGAGCATTCCGTTCGGGGTCTTTCTCATGCGCGCAAGCTCGGGGATCTGGGTCATGGCGATGCCGGCGAGCACGAAGGTGACGCCGAGGACTTTGAGCGGCGTCACCGATTCTCCGGAGCACGAGGACGGCGAGCAGAATGCCGACGGGCAGCTCGCTCGATGCCATGATGGTCGTAAGGCCTCGCCGGAAGATGCTTCGTGGCGACGCCGAGCAGCACGATGGGGGCAGCTGCCCGACGAGCCCGAGCGAAAAGCCCGGAAGGGCGATGCCGTGCGCAGAGCTCCGGATGTGAAGAAGGCAGGGGCAGAAGATGAACGCGGGAATCATCGTGCCTATGTTTCACGAACAGGCCGCGCACGGCCCAGTTCGTAGACGCCCAGCCGTCCGCTGAGAAAGAGGTTCGCGGTGTAGCAGGCGGCCGTTCCTACGCCTGCGACAAAGCCGACGATGCTGAGGGCGCCGATGCCTTCGTCGGCGAGACCGCTTCCAAGATACGCTCCTGCCAGCACGAACACCGTCGCTACGAGCTCGACGGGCTTGGGAGGCCTACGGGCGAGGATGGCTTCGAGCGCGATTCCCATCCAGACGAATTGGAAGAGCAGCGTGAGCGCCATGCTCGCGGACACGAGCGAGAGCGTGAATGTGTAGAGACAGCGTGACCGAGCAGGTGATCAGGCCGAGCGTGACGAGCCTGAGCGCTTCGCGCAGGTCTATGCGCGTGCCCGGCGCCTTTCGCGCAACCGCCCCGGCTGCGGCGACGGCGAACAGGACGAGCCCGAAGAGGCACTGGGCGAACGTCGTCTCGCTGCCACGTGAAGCCGCTTGCCCTCGGCCGCCTTGATGATCGGAGGCGATGCCGCATAGCTCCCCGCCAGAAACACGATGGCGGCGTAGAAGGCGGTGGGACGGGTTCGAGACCGCGGCTCTTCGTGCACGCTTGAGCGACCTTAGCGCTTGTTGAAGGGGACGAGCGTCGCCGGACGGCCGCCCTCGAAGACGAGCTTGGGCTCTCCTTCGATGAGCGGGCGGAAGTAGTCGAGCGCTTCTTCGGTCACGCCCTGGTAATCGGGCAGGATCCATTCTGCGGGAAGTTCCTGACGGCGTTCGCGAATTCGCTTGCGGGGCCGGCGAAGAACTCGGCGTTATACGCTCCGTCGGCGGAGGCGCGGCGGATGCCGACGACCTTGCCGGTGAACGACGGATCGGCTGAGCGCATATGCGCGCTCATGCCCAGTTCGAACGCTTCGGTCACGTCCACGAGGCTTTGCGCGAAGTTGCTGGAGCGCGCGGCGCGCGACAGGTCCTGCACCACGCCGCGGGGCGCGATGCCCGAATCGAGGATGATCTGCTTGAGCGCCTGGCCCGCGCCGCCGAGCACGGCGTGCGAAAAGCCGTCGTTGGCGGCCTTGCCTGCGGCGATGTAGGTGCCGTCGGCATAGTGGGCGCCTTCGCTCACCACGATGTAGCATTCGCCCTTGAGCGCCATCTTCTTCTGAACCTGGTTGAGGAACGCCTTGGCATCGAAGTCGACCTCCGGCAGGACCAGCAGGTCGACGTCGCCCGAAACGCAGCAGCTCGCGGCCAGCCAGCCGGCGTCGCGCCCCATGGTTTCGAGGATGAAGACTTCGGGACGGGTATAGGCGGCGTAATCGAGATAGGTGGCATGCGTGATTTCGATGGCGACCTTGGCAGCGCTCGGGAAGCCGGGGCAGTGGTCGACGGGGACGAGGTCGTTGTCGACCGTCTTGGGGATGCCGATGAAGCGCTTGGAAATACCGTTGGCCTGGGCCCATTCGGACAGGGCGTCCACGGTGTCCATCGAATCGTTGCCGCCGATGTAGAACATCGCGTCGATGCCGTGTTCATCCATGACTTCCACCAGGCGCTTGTAGTCCTTGTCATCGCCGCGCTTGAGCTTGTAGCGGCAGGTGCCCAGGGCGCTCGAGGGAGTCTGCTTGAGGATGTCGATATCGCGGCCGGAAAGATCGGTCAGGTCGTACAGGGATCCGTCAAGGGACGCCTTCGATGCCGTGGATGCCGCCGAAGACGCGGTCGTACACGGGATTGAGCTGGTTGGCGCGTATGACGCCGGCGAGGCTGGCATTGATGACGGCGGTGGGGCCGCCCGACTGCGCGACGAGGCAGTTGCTCATGGTTGGTCTCCTCTATGGATTCGATGCGTGCGCGTCGCCTGCCCGAGGGAGACGGCTGCGTGTTCGTGCCCAAGACACGTGCCATTATACGGCGTTGCGGCCGCGTGCGGGATGCCTGCGGAAACCCTCCGCATTGCTGTCGGGTTTCATGCCGGAAGGTCGAGTCGTTGGAAAGAGAGGCGGCTCAGAACAGCCCGACGAAGCTCGCGATCGTGGTATCCGAGAGCCGGATGATCTGCTCGCGTTCCCTGTTCGGCGGCCGGATCGAGCACGCCGATGATAGGAATCCCGCACGCTTCGCCGTCTCTATGGCATGGAGGGAATCTTCCATGACGACGGTCTGGGAGAGGGCGTGCCCAGACGTTCGCGCGAGAGGTTGAAGATACGCGGATCGTTCTTGTCGGAGCCGACGGTTCCGCAGGTGTGCAGGAAGCCGAAGCGGTTCCAGACGCCGAGCCGCTCGAGCGCGGCGCGCGCCAGGTCGTAGTCGGTGGCCGTGGCGATGCCCATGGGGATGTCGTTGCCGTCCAGCGCGTCGAGCATCTCGCGCACGCCGGGCTTGAGGGGGATGAGTTCGCGATAGGGGCGTTCGATGCCGGCGACGATGCCGGAAATCACCTCTTCGACGGGCTCTTCAGGGCGTAGGCTTCCTTCATGTAGGCGGCGGAGCCTTCGAGCGTGCGACGTTTGAATTGCGCGCGGATGTCGGGAGCGGGCGTCTTGCCTCGGGAACGCAGGTAATCTTCGCCGAGGTTTTCCCAATAGGGCATGGAATCGAAGAGCGTGCCATCAAGGTCGAAGATGATGCCGCGGACATCTATAGGCAGGTCGGCGATGCGCATGGGGCTCCTTCTATGCGGGTGCGTGCGGAAGATTGTACGGCATCGCATCGCAGTGGCGCCTGAGAGCTTTTTCATGCTCTCATCATTCAATTTGATGCATCAAACTTCCAGCTGATGATGCATCAAATTACGATTGCCGTGCACGGCGTCATCCGCGTCGGGGGCTCGAGCCTGTCGGCGGCCCGCGCGATCATAGTTTCTTGCACGGCCGCGTTGCCGTCGGCCGATCGGCGTTCGTGGGTCGATAATGGCGGGAAAGCGAATCGATGCGAGGCGTGCGTGCGCATGGAATTCAAGGGCGGGAAACGCCGCGGGCCTCGCGAAGGCGGATCTGCTGAGTCCTGGCTGGCTGAATAAATTCGACCCTGCATTTCGAGCCGCTGACGAAGCGTGCATACCTATGAGACGGTGTCGCGCAAGAAGGATGCCGTCTATCGCGCCGCTCTGACGCCGCCGCTGCGGGTGAGGATGTTGCAGGAGACGGCGATGCCGTCTGCATCGTCGGCGTGACGCGCGCAGGCGCCTTCGTGCTGACCCGGGAATTCCGATGCCCCGTGAATGCATGGACGATCGCGTTTCCCGCCGGCCTCGTTGAGCCGAGCGAGGACATCCTGGAGGCCGCCGATCGCGAGCTTCGGGAAGAGACCGGCTATGCGTTCGTGCGCGAGGCCGACGGCACGCCGTCCCGGGCATTCAGGTTCGCGCATCCCGGATTTTCGACGCTTGGCGTGACCGATGAAAGCGTGGCCTTGGTGTTCGCGCTGGTGGAAAAGGGCGGAGAGCCCCATACCGAGCCGACCGAGTTCATCGAGGCGTTCGAGCTCGCGCGGGCGGACATTCCGTCGTTTCTTGACGCATGCGCCGATCCGATGTGCGTGCGTACGCAGATCGTGCTTGGCATGACGGCATTCGGGCTGGTGGGGTAAATGACGGAGAAAAGAACCAGGGAAACGGCCGGTACCGCGCAGGACGGCAGGGGGATCGGCGGCCTTGAAAGCCCCGACGGCACCGCATCGAGCACCGCTGCATTCGCTCATGATGCCGCTCTCGAATGCCCGGTGCCGCGCATCGGCGAGATCGTCGTGCCCGACCCTTCGACGGGGCGGGATGCGAAGGTGCCCCGTATCGCGACAAAGGCGCCGATCAGTTCGCTGCCCGTCTGCGCAAGGTCGCCAGGAGCGTCGCAAGTGGGCCGCCAGTCGGGGTGTCGTGCTATCGAATCTACGACGCCGACCTGCCTGATTTCTCGGTGGCGATCGATCGATACGACGGCGTGCGGCAGAGCGCGGGCGAAAGCTACGTGGTGGTGGCCGAATATCAGGCGCCGAAGACGATCGACCCTGTACGTGCCCAGGCGCGTTTTCGCTGACGTGATGAGCATCGTGCCGGTTGCGTTGGGCGTTCCGGCCGAGCATGTGTTCGCCAAGACGCGCAGGCACGAGGCGCGGCGGCGCGTAGTGTCGATCAGCAGAAGGAAAGCTGCGTGGCCTACACGCAGGAGGCAGGCCATGTATTCGAGGTCGATCTGGGAAGCTATCTGGACACCGGCATCTTCCTCGATCATCGCGACACGCGCGTCATGGTGGGGAAGATGGCCGCGGGCACGCGGTTCCTGAACCCTGTTCGCCCATACGGGCACGGCGACGGTGCGCATGCGGCCGCGGGCGGTGCGAAGGCCACGACGACCGTCGACCTTTCGCAGACCCATCTTGCATGGGCACGGAAGAATATGGCGTTGAACGGTCTCGATGGGCCCGAGCATCGATTTGTGAGAGCCGACGTGCTGCGTTGGATCGAAGAGGAATGCATGCGCGGCGGGGTGTACGATCTGATCTTCGTCGATCCGCCGACGTTTTCGAATTCCAAGGCCATGGGGAAGAGCATATGGAGCGTGCAGCGCGACCATGTGCGCCTGCTCGCATGCGGTACGCATGCTGGCGCCGGGCGGCACGGTCGTGTTCAGCTGCAACCTGCGCAATTTCCGCCCCTGATCTCGAGGGGCTGGCACGTGCCGGCGTGGTGCTGGAGGACATTACGAAGCGGACCATCCCGCACGATTTCGAGCGCAATCCGCGCATCCATTGCTGCTACATCGCGACCAGGGCGTAAAGACGCTTTAGCCCGGCGTGTCGCGAGGCTTTCTCATTAGAAAGGCCTCGCGACAAGAGGTTGCTGTCCAGGAAATCTCGGGCAGGTTCTGCATCGTCGTCCAGACGCGCGTCTTCATGATCCCAACCAGGCCTGACGGAAAATCGTAAAAACCGCAATCCTCTTGAAGGCGTTCTCCGCGGCTCTCATAGTGAGGCTTGACGTACAGGGGGAGGGACGTCGTGAAACGGGCAAGGGTTGCCTATCGGTTGAAGGCCGCCCCATGCGGACGCTTCTCTTCCCCTTCATCAAGTTCGAGGGTAAGGGCAGTACCAATGTCTCGAAACACAGAGGGTGGGTCAGTCTCTGCGGCGTCGAAGCTTCCTGAAGCTGGCGGGCGCGGCCGGTATCGGAGCCATCGCTCCATCGGTGCTACGGCCTGTTCCGCAGGATCCGACCAGGAGAAGGCGCGGCGACCGCATGGCGCAGCCCGACCACGACAGGGTCGCGCGATGCACCTGCGCGCCGAATTGCGTGGGCAGCTGCGGCATCAACGCGTTCGTGAAGGACGACACGATCATCAAGGTCGAGCCGGCGGACTTTCCCCGACACGAACTATAATCGCATCTGCCTGGGCGGCATTTCGAATGCGATGCAGCGCGTGTATTCGCCTCGACAGGGTGAAGATACCCCATGAAGCGCATAGGCGAGCGCGGCGCGGGGAATGGCAGCGCATCTCGTGGATGAGGCAATCGACCTCATTTACGAGAAGATGAGCTACAACATCGAGCATTACGGCCCCACCGCGAATTCCTGGTTCACGATGGTGGGCAATTACGGCATCATTCCCCAATGCTATTCGGCCATGATGGCCAACACCTACGATGGAACCCAGTGGACCAACTTCGGCATCATGGGCGACCTTGGCGCAATATGGGCTGATGCCGACCATGGGCATACAGCAGGACTCCGCGGGCTGGGAAGACATGGTGGGTTCTAAGTCCATCATCATGTTCGGCTGCAATTATGCAGAGACGAACAAGCAGGAGATGCACTTCGTCTTCGATGCCCAGGAGGCCGGCGCCCGTCTGATCGTCGTCGATCCCCGCTTCTCGAGAACGGCGGCGAAAGCGGACTGGTGGGTTCCCATCCGTCCCGGCACCGATGCCGCCTTGATGATGTCCATGATGCATTGCATCATCAAGGACGAGGCATACGACAGCGACTACATCAGGACGTATACCAACGGCGCTTTCCTTGTGGATCCCGAAACCCGCAAACTTGCGAAGTCGGGTGCGAACTATCTTGTGTGGGATGCGTCCGCGAGTCCGTGGCCGAGGTCGCGCTCTCGACGACGCGCTGAAGCCCGCCACCCTGTCGGTGACCGTTCAAGGCGAGGTCCCCTGCAGCGTGCGAGGTTCCCAAGAACGCGGCTCACGGGCAGCTATCGAGGTCGAGCTCGATGGCGTGAAACGCAGCCTCGTTCCGCTTTCCAGCTCATCGTCGACTCGGTCAAGGACTACGATCCCGAATCGGCAAGCGCGATATGCGAGGTGCCTGCCGAGGACATCGTCGAGCTCGCGCGCATCTACGTCGAGGAGACGCCGAGCAAGCTGCAGATCAGCCGGGAACGAATCGATACTGGAACGGGCATCTTCCCACGCGCGCAGCCATTCAGATGGCGGCTATAACCGGCAACGTGGGAAAGCCCCACGCGAACGTCAACTGGGCGGGCGGCACCCTCATGCGCATCCTGTTCAGCGTGAATCCCGAAGGAGTCGTTCCTCGTCCCGGTCATGCAGCGACTCTCTCCCAGGCACGCAGTGGATGGATCTCGTGCGAGCCAGCAGCCGCATCCGGTCAAGCTCGTCTGGTTCAACACTACGGATGGGGCTCGCAGATGCCCGAAGGCGTGAAGATGATCGAAGACGTATTGCCTCAGCTCGATTTCATCATCACGTCCGAGCAGATGATGAACGGAGGGGCCGACCTTTCCGACCTCGTGCTTCCCATAACCTCGTATTACGAGGAGCCGTGCGAGGTCATCAGCTCCTGGTCGAATTTCTACCTTCAGATGAGGAAGCAGGTCATTCCTCCGCTGTACGAAGCGAAGACCGATTACGAAGTGGGGCAGATGCTCGCCGAGCGCTTCGGGATCAAGGACGAGACCTCGTGGAAGCATGACGTGAAGGATTGGTTGCGCAAGTTCGCCATCGAAGGAAACGCCGCTCCCGAGTTCAATACCGTAAGTTTCGACGAACTTGAAGAGAAGCAGGTCGTACGCGCGAATTTCGACGACCCGTATATCCCCTTCACGAGCCAGCGCTATGCGACCCCGTCGGGCAAACTGGAGATCTACACCGAAGGCCTGACCGATTTCGGCGAGGAGATCGCCACCTACTACGAACCCATAGAAAGCAACCGCAAGAAGATGGCGGGGGATTATCCGCTGACTTTCATGAACGCGCGCACCGTGTACACCACCCATGGGCAGCACGTGAATCTACCGTGGATCCGCGAGGTCATCCCCGAGCCGTGGATAGAGATCTCCGCCTACGATGCGCACGAGCGCGACATACGGACGGGGGATATGGTGCGCGTCTTCAACGAACGCGGGTCGTACAAGGTGAAGGCTCTGGTGACCGAAGAGATCAAGCCGGGCTGCGTGAACCAGCGCCAGGGCTGGTGGCCGAGGATTTCCCGAAGGGCACCACAGAGATCTGCTTCAGATGGAGCTCAATCCGGTACAGGATGCGATCTTCGAAACGAACTTCGCTCCGTACGACAATCTGGTCGAAATCGAGAAGGCATAGGAGGTGCGAGGGATGACTACGTACGCTCGCAATCAACCCGCATCGTTGCGTCGGATGCCGCACCTGCACCATAAGCTGCAAGATGGAAAACAAGGTAGCCGACGACCTGCAGAGGATTCGTGTGCTGAACGCGGAAGGCACCACGGTGCTCGATACGCCGACGGGATCGTACCCGAAGCTTGAATTCATGTGGCGCCCCGTGCCATGCCAGCATTGCGATACGCCGAGCTGCATAGAGGTGTGCCCCGTGGGTGCCACGTCGAAGCGCGAAGATGGCGTGGTCGTGGTTGATAAAGATATCTGCATTGGCTGCGCATCGTGCGTATCGGCCTGCCCGTACGATGCTCGTGCAATCGATGCCGATGCGGGCGTGGCAGACAAATGCGAGATGTGCGTCCACCGTCTGTCCAACGGCGTGGAAACCACCATGTGCCAGCTGTGCTGCCCGAATCGCGCAATCGTCGTGGGCGATCTGGACGATCCGGAATCCGAGGTCTCCAAGATCGTTTCCGGCAAGGACGTGGAGCGCTATCTGGAACACGAAGGCACGGCGCCGAACGTCTATTACTGGCGATCCGTTCCCACCTCCCGATAGGGTATTCGGCCAGCGGAATGCCGGCAGCGCTTCGGTATTCCGCTGGCCAGGCTCTCTCGCGCATTCCGTGTCGGCTCCTCGCCGATTGCGGCATCTAAGCGGAGGGCGATCTATCGGGCCGCTTTCTTCGATAGGAGGATGGTGTTCATGCCTGTATGCGAAAACGCGGCGCTTGCCCAATCCGATGCCGAGCTCGCCGAGCTTCTTGCCCGTTGCTTCCTTCAGCCGTCGCCCGACTTCGCGCTCGAGGTCAAAGGAGGCTCGCTGACGCGAGCGCTACGTGAAATCCTGGGAGAATGCTCCGATTCGGAGATACGTGCGGCCTTGGATGACGTGGAGTCGTTCGCGCGCGACCCTGTCGGCCCTTGACGAGCAGGCCGCATATCTGACGCTTGAGGCTGATTACAATCGGTTGTTCGTGGGGCCGGGAAAACTGCTTGCTCCGCCGTATGAATCGGTCCATGCGACGAGGGATGGGCTCGAGGGACGCGGCCGTCTCCGGGGTCCCGCCGAACGGGAGGTGCATGCGGCGTACGTGGCCAGCGGGTACGACATGCCCGAGCGGTTTGTCGAATATCCTGACCACATCGCCGTCGAATTGGAATTTCCTTGCATGCTCGCCGCGCAAGAGGCTGAGGCGTGGGAACAAGGGGATGAATCGGCGGCTTTCGAACTGCAAGAACGTGCCGATGCTTTTCGCGAGGAGCATCTTGGACGCTGGCTTCCCTCGTTTGCCGAAGAGGTTCGGTCGGGCGCGAAGCTGCCGTTCTATGCGTCCGTGGCCACGTTGGCGCGAAAGACCATGCTAGCGCCCGGTGAGTGAATCGCGCGAAATGGGCTCGTCGTTGAGCATGGCATCGTAGAAGCGGTCGAACACGCTTAGGGGCCTCGGTCGCTTCGAAAACGCGGCCGAGGCTCAGATCGTTTTCAACGACCTTGATCATGCCGGCGGAGACCAGGCGGTCCACGGCATCGTTGGTGGCTGAAAGCCCCTTGCCTATAAGGCGTCTCGCGAAGTCGACCGTGATATAGGGATACCCGGGCAGAAGGCGCATGAGGGCCTGGGCGGCGGAACCGCGGCTTACCTTTCCGAGCCGGCGCTCCCAGTTCTCTTCGAGCCGAGTGTAGACGTCGATGAAATCAGAGCTTATGCCCACGGCGGCCGCAAGGCTGATGGCGCAGAAATTGGTCCAGGAATCCATGGCTTCACCCAGGCGCTGTTCGTTCGAGAGGTCTCTGAAGCTGTAAGGGAGCAGGTGTTTGGCATGGTCGGGAGTGTTGATGGCCGGCCAGAGAGCGATGGGCGCGATGATGCCCTTCGTGAGCCCGCGCGACTTGAAAAGCGCGTGGCAAAGCGCCCTGCCTGTGCGGTCGCGGCCGCTCTTGAACGGCTTGATGCACTCGAATTGGAAATGTATGAAACCCGATTGCGCTATAGGCGAGGAACCATTCGTTATTCATGAACAGGCAGAGATCGTCGATGTAGACCGGCAGGTCCGTGGGGGCAGGCGGGCGCAGGCCGTTCATGGGGCCGTCGGATACGGGAATGAACTCCCTGTGCCTGAATCGCGCTCCCGTCTGGTCGGCTGGTTTGCCGTAGATGCACCGCGAATGCACGTCGAGTATGAATTCGGGCGTGAGACGAATCCAGGATGCACGGTTTGCGAGATCCATCTCAGCGTATTGAGGTATTTCAGGGCATCGAGCGTGGCGGCCCGTTCGCAGAAGCAGGAATCGACCTGGCGGCTATGCAGGAAATCTCGGGAATCGATATCGCCGAGGATATCGATGAGCGCAAGGTCGCGCATGGCGGGGATCTGCCCGTCTATGCGCACCGATGTGATGGCTTCGATACGGGCGATGGCCTGAATGAGGGGCCGGGCCGATCGAGGAGCCCTGCGATCTCGTGTTCGATGCGCACGAGGGAGGTCTCCGCCTTGTAGGCGTTGGCCGAGGTCCTTCCATTGAGGACGAATCTCTGATCTCGAAGATAAGCTGGCGTACACGATGCATCCCTTTTTGCCGCGCATACCTGCATCGGATCGTCGGGGCAGCCCCTTGGAATCTCCGACCGATGCAACTCCCCTTCATAGATTATATTTCCTCGCAGGCATGTTCCCCAAGAGATTGCGGTTTCTTGAGTTTTTCCGCAAAGAGGCAGGTAGCAGGGGCAGCACGCGCTGCACCTTTGCTGCGATCGGAGGATCCGATCAGGGTTGTTCAATGGGTGCGAAGCGAACGGCCTCTTTCTGGCGGCGCACCGCCTTCCTATGCCGTCGCGGCGATCCGTCCGGCTCGACGGCCGAAGGTGGCGGATCGTCCAGCTGCAAGGCCGGGTACCAGGTCGGGATAGGAATGGCTGAAGAAGCTTCCTGAGTCGTTTCCTCCCACGAACAGCCCTTCGATGGGCTTTTCCATCCGGATCGAGAGCTCTCATGTCCGTATCGATGGGGATGCCATTCATGGTGCAGAGCATGTAGCGGTCTGCCGGATGCCGTAGAACAGGGGCGTATCCACGGGGGATAGGCGGAAAGCCTCCTTGCCGAAGTCGCGATCGTCTCCCGCGGCGACCATCTCGTTGTATCGTTTGACGGTGGCGGTGAAGGCATCCGAAGGGATATGCAGCTTATCGGCCAGCTCTTCGATCGTATCGGCCTGCTGCATCATGCCGGATTCAAGGAGGCCTTGGTTCATGACTCGGGCCATCTCAAGGGTTATGGCGCTGACGGGAGCTCCGTTTTCGAAAGGGAACATACGCGAGCAGCCCTGCGTTTTGAACCGATAGATGTAATCGACGTAGTTGCTATCGAAGATGGTGCAGTACGTGTGGCGGGTTGCGTTGCGGAAGCGTGGAGGATGAAAGTCGAGGCGCCGACTCGTCGGCGAACCGGTTCCCTTCGAGGTTGACCTGAGCCACGGCTGGCTTCCCCATCCAGAACATGCCATCGGACGGTTCTCCGGCAATTTGATCGGGCCGAAGGGCAGCGGTCGAAGAGCATGCTCGTATGCGTCGAATCGAAGTTCGCTCCTGCCCATATGCATGCCTTGATTCCCGACCCGATGGCGTTCGGCATACCGGAATTGAACGAGAGATTCAAAGCTCGCGTTCCTCAAGAGTCTCTGGTGTTTTTCCAGCGCGTTCGCTGCCTATTCGACGAGCGCCTGGATGCTGACCAACAAGCTCTTCCCCGTCACAGCCGAGATAAGCCCGTACATAAAGGATATGGGAACGACGATGCAAGCGTTGCTGTTCCTTCTGATAGCTTTCATCGCGCTGCATCGGCCGCGGTTCTTCGTGCGAGGGCATGTTCACCGCTGTGCCCCTGGCCTGCATTGCGGTCGGTACGTGCGTGCTCCTTGCAGGACTTCGAAATGCTTCGGTAGCCACGGCGACGGCGGGGCTTTCCCTGAGTTTCGCGGGTCATGTGGCGGCGATTATCTTGCTTGGCTGCGTGTCGGTTCGCTTATCGAATGATTCCCTGGGCGCGTGCGTGCTTGCGGGTTTTCTTGCGTCGTACGCTTTGCGCGTCCCCCTATCCTTCGTGCCAGGCGATTTCGCTCTTGCCTTGTATGCAGCGACCGAGGCGGCGGCCGTCGTCCTTCTTTGGAGCGCGTCGGCGCATTCTTTGGATGCGGCACGCATGGATGATGCGCCGATGAGCATCGCCGTGACCAATCCTTTTTCGTTTCTGCCCCTGTACCATCCTGCATTCATCTGCATGCTTATTTTCCGCATGGCTTACGGATATGCCCTCACGTTCGGGGAAATCGACTATGCGCCCCTGCTTTCCGTGGCGGGAACGGTTCCTACGGCATTTTTCGTCGCATTCCTTGTCGTTCGCGGTCGGCTCGTTCGTACGGATGTGACGTTTTCGATCGCTGTGCTCTTCGTCGTTGCCGGCCTTCTTTTCGTGCCTGCGGCTGAAACCCTCGGGTACTCCTTGGCGGGAAACCTGCTGGAGGCCGGCGACTCATGCTTTACGTTGCTTTTCTGGTTGGCGCTGAGCTCGTTCGCGCGAAAGAACCCGCGCGGCATGCTGGTCCCTAGTTTGCCTGGAGCGGTTTCCTCATGTGCGTCGGGGTTCTTGCCGGCGCGCTGATGGGCAGGGTGTCGAATCATATGCTCGCGGAGTCTGCCGGGGTGGCAACCGTGCTTACCTGCCTGGTCACGCTCGGGTTCATCGCATATACGCTCGTATTCCTTCGCTATGAAGGATTCAGCTTCAGCGCGACTGCGGAGAAGCTTGAGTCAAGCTCGCGTATTGAGGCGGATGTGCAGAAGGACAGGGCGTTCGTCGCGCAAGACCTTATCGAGGGCTTGCGAAGGAACATGGTCTGACGCCGCGCGAGACAGAAGTTTTCTCGCTCCTTGCGCGAGGGAGGAATGGCAGGGTCATCCAGGACGAGCTCGTCATCTCATACAACACGGTCAAGACGCACGTAGGGGCACATCTACGATAAGTTCGGCATACGCAACCATCAGGAGCTGCTTGCATATATTGACGAGAGGCGCGCGTCGCAGGGGGCTTTGCCGTCGGACGTGTAATGCGCGAAGAACCTTGCGGCGCTCTCATGCGACTTCTCGTTGCTGGATTGCCGCATGTGCGGCAAGGGCTTTCCCAAGAGACCCGAGGTCGGAGAAGCGCGCGGTTGATGAACGAGGCGGAGCCGACGGGAAAAGAATCTGTCGGCTCCGCCTTTGGAGGGAACGAACGCGACGCGAGTCACGCTTCGTCTAGCCAGAGGCTTCGACTCGCAGAGCTGCGGTCCATCGATTTCGGATGCGATGGACCGCGTGCTCGATCGTCGAGCAGCGTTGCTCGGCTGGAATCGTTACGCGATGGCTTCGGCCACCACATCGCCGACGTTACGGCCGAAAGTCGTGACGTCGCAGACCGCGTTGCCGCCGATGCGGTTGTTGCCGTGAATGCCGCCGGTCACTTCGCCGGCCGCATAGAGGCCGTCGATCTTGGTGCCGTCGGCACGAAGGGCTTCGTTGGAGGTGTTGATCTTGATGCCGCCCATCTCGTGGTGGACGCCCGGCGACACCTTGATGGCGTAATAATTTCCGTCAACGAATTCGATGCAGCCCTTGGTGCGGCTGAATTCGTCTTCCTTGCCTTCGGCGGTGATGGCGTTGTACGCATCGACGGTGGCCTTCAGCGTATCGGCGTCGACACCGATCTTAGAGGCCAGGTCGGCGAGATCGGATCCGGTGACGACGAGGCCTTGGGAATCGTAGTTCTTGACGGCCTTGTTGTTGTCGTAGACGGTCTGGTCGAAGACCTCCCAGGCGTATCCGCCCGGCTGCTCGAGCTCGGCAGCGGACACCTTATCGCGTGTGCTCATCTCGTCGAAGAAGCGCTTGCCGTCCTGGTTGACCAGGATGGCGCCGCCGCGCGCACGGCCCTCGGCGATGAGCGGGGCGGGCTTGCTGCCATCGGCGCCTTCGACAAGGCCGACGGTCGGATGAATCTGGATCTGATCCATCTGCACGAGCTCGGCGCCCGCCTCTTCGGCTATGACGTAGCCGTCGCCGGTGGCGGCGGGCTGGTTAGTGGAGGCGTAGTCCTTCAGGTCGGGGCGGTGCGGCGATGAGCTCCTTGTTCGAACCCAGGCCGCCGGTCGCGAGGATGACAGCTTTGGCGTTATACGTCGCTTCGGAGCCCGGCATTGTCGGCCATGACGCCGGTCACGACGCCGGAGTCGTCGACGATGAGACTCTTGACCTGGCAGTTCTTAACAACTTTGATGTCACGGTCCTTGACCTGCGCCTCAAGGCGGGCACGACGGTTGCTCCCACGGGAGAGCCGTCAGTGGGACAGTGGCAGCGCTTGACCGACATGCCGCCTGTGCTCGTGATGTTGTCCAGCCTGATGCCTGGGCCGTCGAGCCAGTCGATGGTGCCGGCGGAATGATCGCACATGAAGTCGACGAGCTCGGGGTCGCCGGTGTTGTGCCCGCCGTCGAGCGTTTCCTGAGCGAAGAGCTCGTTGCTGTCCTCGATGCCCTGTTCCTTCTGGAACTTGGTCTCGGAGGCGTTCATGCCCGACGAGCTGAAGCTCGTGTTGCCGCCGACCATCGATGCCTTCTCGAGGATGACGAGGTTCTTGATGCCCGCATCGAAGGCCGCGATCGCGGCGCACATGCCTGCTCCGCCGGCACCGACGATCACGATGTCGTAGTCTTCCGCGGTCGCATTCGATGAGTCGCCGACCGTGCTCGGCGCGCGCAGGCCGAAAGCCCGAGCACGCTTTGCGATAGCCGTGGCGCTCATGCCCACGACGAAGCTTCGGCGCGTCATGCCGGAGCCGGAGAATACGTTCTTACGTGCGTTTTCCATTCGAACCCCTCCTGGTCGAATCGTGAATGCGCTGGCATTTCCATGCGCCAGCATCCCTGAATGTAGGCCTGCGCAGGTGTGGACGATACACCCATATATGGGTAATATTGTTTGAGGGTGTTGGGATGATGACGGATAGATTATCCGTTTCAACTGGGATGATAAGTGCTATTCATACCATGGCATTAATGGGAGGGCATGAAGGGGACGAGTCGCGCGCGGGTATCGCAGCAATGGCGGCCACGGACTGGCATGCCTGTTCGCGAGCATCTGGATCATGGATTCGTCGCTACGCGTTCTCTCTCTTCCGAATGCCCTATGCGATCGCGCGTATCGCCACCATCTTCGACTATGCCGCGTTCTTCGGAATCGTCGCGCTCGTTCATCGTCGGCGTGCGCGAGGCGTGGCGCCTTCGGATGCCGCAGCGCGCGACAGAGGGCTTCGCATCCTGCTTCTTTCCGGTGCCGGATGTCTTGCGGCGTCCGTTCTTGGCGCGATGCTTCTCGGTTTCTTACGCGCGGGCCTTTGCTTCGCACGGTCTTGCCGGATTCCTGCTTGTTCTGGGTCTCGTTTTGGCGAAGCTCCAGGCGGTTCCTTCCTCTGCAGCGTACGCAGGTCTTTTCGTCGAGGTCGACGGCGACGCCTTGGCGGGTGCGTCCATTGCGGGAATTGCAGGAGCATACGTGCTCGATACCGCGATCACGGCCGTGTCCGCCTCTTGCGGGCTTTCCGTATCGGGCCAGATGGCGGTTTCGTGCGCGTTCGTGCTGGCCGGAATCCTGATCGGCGCGTTCATCTTAAGGACGGTTGCGAAGGAAGAAAGCGATAAGGCCGATCGGCCGCGTGCGGGTCGGGCAGGCTGCGCGAGGCGTTTTCGGGCGGCTCGTGGTCACCATGCTCATTTCCTCCTTGATGCTTGGGTTCTTCCGTGGCGGAGCGGTGGAGGGGCATCGTGCAACGTGGCGTTTTCCTCCGTTATGCTCGCCGTCGTGGCCGCGTTGGTCGTTCGTCGCGATGCGTGGGGGCATTCAGGAGATGCTCAGGTCGGGGGTTGCGTTCGTCTCCGCAGGCGTTTTGCTTGCGCCTCTGATCAGCGCTGCGGTACCGGGGTCCGACGTGGCTCTCGAAGCGGTCGGCATGGGGTTTTTCGAGGCGACGACCTGGCTTCTTGCCGTGCGCTGCGTGCGGTTGAGCCGCTGGATGGCAGGGTGCGGCGGCGGGAGCGAGGCTGCTTGCGACGCTCGGGCACAGCTTGGGTGCGGCGCTTGCGGCCGGGGCGACGATGCTGGCTTCCTTCGGAATCAGTATGCAGGCGGCTTCTCTGCTGCTGGTCTTCGTGTATGTGATGGCGGCGATGTTCTTCTTCAGGGATCCGAACCATTTCGCGAACATAGCGCCGCTGCCCTGATGTAGTTAGGCGCAATGACAAGGCCGAGGAGGATTCGGCCGGTCTTGTGTCGAGCAGCGTTGCTGAACGAAAGGTTGCCGCACGAGAACCGGCGCCCCCGCGTTCGCCAAGTGCCGAAGATGCGACGCAGGCATCGCTCGAAGCCATGGAAGACGCGTTTTACCGGGAACCTTGCCGAATCCTTGCGGAAGAGCATGGGCTGACGCCGCGCGAGCTCGACGTGCTTCGCTACCTTGCGCAGGACAAGACGCTGGGGCAGATCGCAGAAGGGCTGGTGCTCTCGCGCAATACCGTTAAGATGCATACCAAGCATGTGTATCAGAAGCTCGAGGTGCACAGCAAGCAAGAGGCCATTACGCTCGTGAACGAGGTTCGGGCGCGAGGCGGTGCGTAAACGCCGCTTCGAAGGACGGTGCGGCCCACGCAGGGCATGATGGCTCGCGAGCGTCGTGCCGAAAAATGTTGCACCCGTGCGGGCATGTTGCCATGGCGTGCGGCGGCGCGTACAGAGCATAGTGGCTCGCGCAGGCGTCTTGTTGCGAGCAGCGGATTCATGAAACGCGCATGCTGCACGATGAGCGGCGCGTGTAAACATGATCGAAGGAACGGTCCACGTGCGTGTCATCGGATTGGTTGTGGAAAGGTGGAATCATGAAGCTCGTCATCGCATCCGACATTCACGGATCGGCCCATTGGTGCCGGAAGCTGATGGATGCCATCGATGCCGAGGCTCCGGATTCCATCGTGCTTCTGGGGATCTGCTCTATCACGGTCCGCGCAACGGCCTGCCGTTCGGATATGCGCCGAAGGAGGTCATTTTCGATGCTGAATTCCCTGGCGGGAAGATGATCGCCGTGCGGGGAATTGCGACGCCGAAGTCGATCAGATGGTGCTCGATTTTCCCTTGGAGTCGGATTACGCAGTGATCATGGATGGAGAACGGCAGCTGTTCTGCACGCATGGGCATGTGTTTTCTCCGGGCGATCATCCGGCGCTGCCCGAAGGGAGCGCGTTTCTGTCGGGCACACGCACGTGAAGACGAACGTGGTGCGGGACGGGATCCGGTATGTGAACCCGGGGAGCGTCAGCATTCGAAGGACGGGTCGAATAGCTACGCCGTGTACGAGAACGGGAGAATTCACGTTGAAGGAGCTTGCGTAGCGACGGTTGTGGAGAATGAGGCGTGCGTAGCGGGTGGTGCGCGGTATTCCTCGCAATCGGTCGCATGCCGGTGCAGCAGGCTGATGCGCCAAGGGTAGTGCGTGTTTCGGTCTCAGATGCGCTGCGCCTGCGGATGGCTCGATTGTGGAGATGCGGCGTGTGCGACGGCCTCAGCTTGCAGCGTTTCTTGCAATCGGTCGGCCATGGGGCTAATATGTCTTTTCGCACGTTACGCGTGCCCAGATACTGCGGGGTGGAGCAGTCTGGTAGCTCGCCGGGCTCATAACCCACGTCGCAGTTTGAAAAATGAATAAGAGCATTCTCCACATTGCGGGGTGGAGCAGTCTGGTAGCTCGCCGGGCTCATAACCCGGAGGTCGTTGGTTCAAATCCAGCCCCCGCGACCAAAATCAAGACCCTGACCAGGGAAAACTGGTCAGGGTTTTTTGTTTGCGGGGGAATTTTTCAGCCGAAAAAGTTTACCCCGCAACAGTTTTCAAGGCCGTCGGAAAGGGGTCTGGGAGCCGTCGCGGAGACGGTTTTCGGGCCCCTTTATCTATTTCAGGGATAATTCCGCGGGGGAATTCGGGGGGAATGTTCTCGGGGTCACGCGGAAAAAAGGGGGAATGGCGGCACCAGGGGTGAAAAACGTAAACCCAACCCGCGTCGCGTCGAAACGGACTCCGGATGACTGGAAAGCACCCGATTCCCCGCGGCAATTCCCTATCCGAACGCAAGGACGAAAGCTCGGCTCCCGTCCGCTCGCCGTGTGCATTCCGTGGCAAATGGACATGGCGAACCCTAGCGGACTATCCGCGTTTTCCGCGACTTGCCGCCACGTCACGCAGATTGTAAAACCCCTTGCCATCGAAGCGTCGCCGCCATATTCGAGGTGGGCGGCAGACGAGGCAACGGACAAGGAGGTATATCGATGCAGCAGAAGTCAGCCGCGCCCTACGGCGGCGGCCAGATACCAACCCCTACATGGCCTACGGTGCGCCCTCCGGGTACGCCGCCCTCGGCGACGGCCCCGGCGTCTACCTGCCCACGGGCCCCGGGGACGCGCAGCGGATGGAGCTTTTGAACATGCCGGGCGACGGCTCGGACGTGTGGCTGGACGTGCGCGCGGTGCAGCTCTACCTGCAGATCTCGAACACCTCGATCTACAAGCTGATCCACGCGGGCGAGATGCCGGCGGTGAAGCTGGGCACCAAGACCATCCGCGTGAACCGCAAGGCGCTCGAGGAGTACCTGCAGCGCGCACAGGAACCGCTATCGATCGGCGACGATGGGGACGATGGCCAATGAGACAAACTGTCCCAGCTGGCCCGAAGCATGTACACGCGGGAGTGGACGACGGCGTAGCATTCGATATGCTCGGCGGCACCGTGCCCGACGCTCGTGCCCATGCTCGTCCGGCCCCTGCGCCGCTCCGGAAACGAGGCAAAAATGGCAGCAGATAATCGAAGCATGGAACACGGGAGCGGGACGCTGGTCCTCCTGAAGGACTTCTACAACGTGAGGGAGGTCGCAGCGCTCCTGCATTGGAGCAGGGGTCGCGTCTACTCGATGGCGGAAAGGGAGGTGGATCCTTTGCCGATCAGGCGTTTCGAAGGCAGGAAGAGGAACTTTCTCATCCAACGCGACGAGCTAATCGACTGGTACGACAGGAACTTCCTCTATCTGCAAGAGGACAGCCTGGAATAGGCGTCGACCGAAGGAAGATCGTGATGACAAACGACGACGCGCGAGACGAGTTCGTCGTTGTGCATCGGTTCATGATCGAGGAACTCGGCCTTAGGGCGCGACCCTCCTGGTTTACGCGAGGGTGTACGGGTTCTGCGAGAAGAGCAACCGGTACTTCTACGAGAGCAAGCCCAAGACCGCCGAGTTCTTAGGACTATCCGAGAGAACTGTATTCCAATCAATCAAGGAGCTCGTCGACAAGGGCTTGATCCGCGAGGTAGGGATCCACGAGCTCGGGGTAGGTCGAAGCACCAAGGTGTACACCACGCGCCGCCGCCAACCGCCAATGGGGACACAAGGGCGGATGGCCGGTCGCGCATCGGGTCACGCGGTGCAGCGCCTGCCCCCGACGATGCCCACGACGCAATGCGGGACACCCCTGAAGGGTTCGCACCTGAGAATCCTTCAGGGGGCGCAGGCCCGCATGAAGAAAACTCATGCGGCAACGCATGCCCCCATGAAGAAAATGCAGGCGGCAATGCCCTGCCCCCTGAAGAATCTTCATGCCGAGACCTGCGAGATGTTCACCCGATAAGAAAGTCAGAGAACAGAGAGTTCATAGGAGAGGATCTTTGATATGCGCGACGAGATCGACGAAGACCATGGCTGCATAACGCCGGAAGAAGCCGAGCGGCGAGGCCTCAACGGTCCGGCGGGAGCGCGCACCGAGTGTCCCTGGTGCGGGCGCGAGCTCGAACCAAGGGGCTTCATGCTGAACGGCCGCGTCGCATGGGTCTCGTGTGAGCGCTGCGGTTGCGAGGGCGAGGAGCGCGCGGAGGCGGCCGAACGCGCCCACGAGGAAGAGGCGAAAGAGCGCCAACGAAAGGCGAAGCTCGCCAGAGCCGGCGTGAAGAAGCGCTACCTCGACGCGAAGGTCGACACGCCGGAAACGCGGCTCTACGTAGAGAGGTTCGGCTCCGACGACGGCCGCGGCCTCTACATTCACGGTGACGTCGGCACCGGCAAGACCTACCTCGCGAACGCACTCGCATGCGTGTTCGTGGCCGCTGGCTACAACGTGGTGCTCACGACCACCATCGAGATGCTCGGCGACATCCAAGACACCTATGACAACGAGAACTCATCGATGGCAGCGGTGCAGCGCTTCACGAAAAGCGACGTGCTCATCCTCGACGACCTGGGCAAGGAATCGGCTTCGTCGTGGTCGGCCTCCACGCTCTTCAGGTCGTGAATTACAGGTACGAGGCCATGCGCCCCTCATCGTCACGTCGCAATACGACCTGGCGAGCCTCGAGAAGAGGATCGCCCGACGGGAACGAGCGCGAGCGCACGCGCCATCGTGTCGCGCTTGGGCCAGATGTGCCACGAGGTCCACCTGACGGGAGGTGACCGCCGGCGGAGATGATTATGAAAATCAGGTGGCAAATGAACAGGGAGGCACGCAGGGAACCATAACGCCCCTCAGGTGCCTTCACAGCTTCCCGCCGCTCGTATATAACGACCCCGAGACACGCCACCGGCGAAGCCGAGGTGCGCCAGCGCGCCAGGACGAAGCAAAAGCCGACCCGGCAGCGCCGACGTGAAAGGCAGCCGGGCTTCCACCTTCATCCCACCGGCAGCCAGATGCAAAGGAGCGCACCCCGCCACGCAACCGGGCGCGCCTAAGCGCACCGCGCCGTCTCGACCTGGGCGCCCCATCCACGCGGATGGGGCGCCCGCCAGCTGCCTGGGCGGCAGCCATCCGCCGTCCGGGCCCCCGGGGTGAAGGCTGGGACACTCTGTCCCATCTTGCAAAGCAAGCTGCGCGCCAATGGCGCGGGGGTCGGAGTGGGACAAAAGCGTCCCACCGGGAGGAGGCAAACGATGGCGAGCGATTTCGGCGACGACGCCGGCGGCGAACTCTACAACTGGCTGCTGAGGATCGGGCAGGGACGCGGGCGAGCAGGCCATGCGCGACGCCGCGGGCAAGTTCGCAGGCGCGCTGCGCAACCTGCGGAGCGGAGCCGAGCGGGCAGACGAGCTCGCGCCCGAGGCCGACGAGATGCCCCGGTGGGCGAAGCTCGACATGGCCGAGATCGACGAGCTGCCCGACGCCGCAGGCGCCAGACGCGCGCTATCGAGGCGCATGGACGACGCGGGCGTCGAGCACGCGTACGTCAACGACCCTTCGAGCGGGCGAAGCTACCTGCTCTTCAGAACCGAGGACGCCCCCAGGCTCTACAGCTGCATCGACGAGCTCCTCGAGGAGATCGGCGCGCAGGCCGAAGCCGTCGCCGAGGAAATCTCCCGCGACGAGGCGGAGCGCCCGTCCGAAAAGGGCCGCGAGGGCACCGACCTCGCCCGCGACCAGGACGACCCCGACAAGGAGCCGCTCGAGAAGCGCGCCGAGGCGGCGAGGGAGGCATCCGAGCAGCTCGAGCGCGAGCGCGGATCCAAAGCCCCCGAACGGGAACCCCGGTTCCAGGAAGTCAGGGGCAAGTGATGAGGACCTCGCTGCCGAAGCTGGCGGCGACCATCGCGCTGTCCGCAGCGGCGTTCGCTCTCGCGGACGCCTACGCGTCATGCCTCTTGTCGATGCCCGGCCAGCCGATCGCCAACCTGACGGCGGCGCACGAGGCGCTGCCGTCGTGGCTCGCCTCCGGCAACGCCTTCTCGATCCAGGCCGGCCCGCTGGCCGCCGGCACCGTCGCCGCCTGCGCCGTCTGGATCGCGTGGGCGTACAGCCTGATCCGCGAGGGCAACTTCCGGTCCGGCGAGGAGCACGGAAGCGCCAGGTGGGGAAAGCGGCGCGAGGGCCGCAAGTTCATGGACGACCGGGACCCGGCCAACAACATAATCCTCACGGAACACTACGGCATGGCGATGTCGCGGGCGCGGCACTCCAGGAGGTACGACCGCAACCGCAACGTGCTCGTCATAGGCGGCTCGGGCGCCGGCAAGACCCGCGGCTACATCGAGCCGAACATCATGCAGCTCAACGCGAGCTACTTCGTCACCGACCCCAAGGGCACGACCGTCGTCAACCTCGGGTGGATGCTCGAGAAGCACCATTACGACGTGAAGGTGTTCGACGCCATAGACTTCGCCCGCTCGGCGCACTACAACCCGATCGCGTACCTGAGACGAGACCGACATACTCGAGTTCGTCGAGTGCTTCATAGGCAACACCACCGGAGACAAGGACCACTCCTCCGACCCGTTCTGGGAGAAGGCGGAGAGGCTGCTCTACGTGGCGCTCATCGGCTACCTCGTGTACCACTGCCCCGAGGAGGACAGGTCCTTCTCGGGGCTGGTGACTGCTGCTCTCGCTCGCGAAGGCGAAGGAGGGCGACGAGGACTACATGAGCCCGCTCGACCTGCTCTTCGAGAGGGTGAGGACCGGCATGCGATACGTGCGCGGCGCGAGTCCCCGCGCCCTACGACTACGGCGGCAAGGGCGCGTTCGGCGGCGCCCAGTCGGGATGGAGCTGGGTGAAGGTCGGCGAGCCCGTCGACGTCGACAAGGACTTCAGCCTCCTGCACTACAAGATGTTCAAGGACGCCGCGCACAAGACCCTCAAATCGATACTCATCAGCTGCAACACGCGCCTCGAGCCCGCGGCGATACCGCAGGTGCGCGAGATCCTGTCATTCGACGAGATGGAGCTCGACCGCCTGGGCGACGAGGGCAGGCGGATCGCCGTCTTCGCCATCATGTCCGACACGCGCAAGACCTATTCCTTCCTGCTGGCGATCATGATGTGGCAGACCATGAACCTGCTATGCGACAAGGCGCTCGCCGAGCACGGCGGCAGCCTGCCCACGCCGGTGACGTTCCTCTTCGACGAGTTCGCCAACATCGGCAAGATCCCCGACATCGAGTCGATGGCCGCCGTCGTGCGCAGCCGCAACATGTCGATCTCGGTCGTGCTTCAGTCGATAGCGCAGCTGAAGGCCAACTACAGCGAGGAGACCGCGCAGACCATAGTCGACTGCTGCGACACGACGCTGTTCCTGGGCGGCAAGTCCAACGAGACGAACCGCGAGATATCGGAGATGGCCGGCAAGGAGACGGTGTCGGTTCTCACGTTCAACGAGAGCCGAGGCGCCATGAGCTCCTCCACGCGCAACTGGAACGTCGTCGAGCGCGACCTCATCCAGGCCGCGGAGGTCGGCAAGATGCCACGCGACGAGGCGATCGTGCTCATAGCGGGCACCGACCCGCTGCGCGACGCCAAGTTCGACATAGAGGCCATCCGAGATGGAAGGAGGTGCATCCGGTCACGAGGGCGCGGTCTGCGAGCCGTACAGGCCGGGGAAGGTCGAAAAGGGGGAATAAGCAAGCAAGGACGGCCGCGCAGAGCGCCAAAGGCCCGAGGGAGCTTCCACCCTCCCAAGGGCTGCCGTCCCGATGCAAAGGAGCGCCCGGAAGGGGCTCAGAGATTCTACCAGCAAGGGCGGCGCTTCCACCAACACCGCCCGAAGATGCAAAGGAGCGAAGCGAAATGCTTGCAAACATCATCAGCCTCGTGTCGGGGTGCGTCACGTTCCTCGGAGGCTTCCTCATCGTCTGGGGCGCCGTGTCGCTCGGCCTCGCGATCCGCGAGCAGCAGGGCAGCGCGCAGATAACAACGCCATATCCACCATAGCCGGCGGCGCGATCATCGTCGCCGCGGCGGTCTACGGGATGCTCGACACGTCCTGGCTCCCGGCCTAAAGGGTCGAGGATGCTCAGCGTATCAGTGCACAAAGACATCGGCGAGTACACGGAGAAGGTGGTCGGGAAGCTCTCGGCCCGCACGCTCGCATGCACCATCAGCGGCCTCGGGGCGGCAGTCAGGGGCAGCGGCCGTCACCTACTTCGGATTCAGCATCCCCGTATCGGACGCGACGCTGCCCGTCATGCCTGCTCCATGCCGTCCTGGCTGGCGGGCTTCTGGAGGCCGAAGGGCTTCCCGCCGAGAAGTTCATACCCCTCTACCTCGGGCACGCGTTCGGCGACGGCCACCTCGCCTACTCGACGGGGTTCACGACCGAGGCGAGGCAGCCTGCTCGAGGACCTGCCCGCAAAGGCCGACCGCAAATCGAGGCGGAAGGCGAAGAGGAAGGGGCGGAGCTGTATGAGCCGAGCAAAGCATAACAAGAAGGCGGACGGCGAGGAAAGCGCCCCGCCAGGAGACCCGCCCAGGCATCGCTCGACCGCCGGATGAAGGAACAGGAGAAGGAACAGGAGAAGGAACTCTCGACGCTCAACGAATCGCGAAGGCGACGCCGGGCCGCGGCCAAGGACGTCTACAACGCAATCGGGTTCGACGCGATGTACAAGGACGGCATCTGCCAGGTCGAGGAAGGGCTATTCAGCCAGACCATCGCGTTCGACGACATCAGCTACCAGAGCGCGCGGGAGGAGAACCAGCAGGCGATCTTCTCGGCGTACTGCCAGCTGTTCGACTACTTCGGCGCGGAGAGCTGCGTGCAGCTCTCCGTCGTGAACCACCGATACCCGCGTCCGAGATCGGCGGAAGCGGTTCTTCCCGACCGACGACGCGAGCACGGAGGGCTACGCGCAGGGAGTACAGCGGATACTGAACGACAAGATGCGCGAGGGCGTCTCTAACCTAGTGCGCGACGCTACCTCACCTTCGCGACCGGCGCCAAGGACGTCGACGCCGCGGTGCCCAAGCTCGCGCGCATGCGCACGGACGCCATACAGACGCTCAACAAGATCCGCAGCGGCGCACGCGTCCTCGACGGCGAGGAACGGCTGCGCGCCATCAACTCGGTGCTCAGGCCGGGCAAACCCTTCACGTTCTCGTGGGAGCAGCTCGGCCCCAAGTCGGGGCTGCGACGAAGGACTTCGTCTGCCCCACCTCGCTCGACTTCAAGCCCGAGGGCTCAGGCGTGCTACCGCTCGGAAGGGGCATGGTGCGAGGTGCTCGCCTTCACCAGGTTCGGCAGCGAGCTGACAGACCGCTGCCTCGCCGACGTCATCGACCTGCCGATGCCGCTCAGCGTGACCCTGCACATCCAGGCGATGGACAAGGCGAAGGCCGTCGCGTTCGTGAAGAAGCGCCTGGCGTGGATGGACAAGGAGATCATCGACGAGCAGATGAGCGCGGTGAAGAAGGGCTACGACTTCCAGATCCTGCCCAGCGAGCTCAAGTACTCGAAAGAGGAGGCCGAGGACCTGCTCGACCACCTGCAGAACAAGAACCAGCGCCTGTTCGTCTACACGGGGCTCGTGTTCACGTGGGCCGACACCCGCAAGGAGCTCGACGACCAGGTGCTGCAGATCGTGTCGACGGGAAGGCGCAACTCGATAGAGATCGGAACGCTCGACTACCGCCAGCGCCAGGATGAACTCGGTGCTGCCGCTCGGTCACAACCACGTCGAGGTGTCGCGCATGATGACGACCGCGCAGGTCGCCATCCAGATGCCCTTCGCCACCCAGGAGCTCGCGCAGGAGGGCGGCGGCTACTACGGGCAGAACAAGCAGAGCTCCAACCTGGTGCTGTGCAACCGCAAGCGGCTCGCGAGCCCCATGGGCTTCGTCGCGGGCAAGCCCGCTCAGGCAAGTCATTCTCCGTGAAGCGCGAGATCGAGAACACGATACTGGCGTACCCCGACGACGAGGTCATCATCCTGGACCCGGCCGTGCAGTACAGCCCGGTGGTCACGGGCAACGGCGGGAGTCGATCCGGTTCGCCCCGGACTCCGGTACGCACCTCAACCCCTTCGACCTGTCCGACGTGGCGCACCAGTCGACCGCGGCGCAGATGGCGTTCAAGATCGACGCCTTCCTCGCGCTCTCGTCTGCGACCATGGCCGAGGGCAGCCAGGGCTCCCGAGGGCGGACAAGTCCATCATCTCCCGTTGCGTCGAGCTCGCCCTACGCGCGCTGCGCCGACGAGGGCGGCTGCCGCTGCTCGGCGACTTCCACTCGATCCTGCTCGGGCAGCCCAGGCCGGGCGCGCGACATCGCGCTGCGCTCGAGCGCTACGTGAAGGGCGCCCTGTCGTTCTTCAACCACCCCTCGAACGTGACCTTCGACAAGAGGGTCACCAACATCGACTTCAGGACCTCTCCGAGAACATGAGGGCGTTCGGGATCATCGCCGTGCTCGAGACGGTGCGCAACCGCATGTACTACAACTTCGAGCGCGGGGTCACGACCTGGCTCTACATCGACGAGGTTCAGAGCCTGTTCGGGCATCCGGCGATCATCAGCTACTTCAGCAAGTTCTGGGCCGAGGGCCGCAAGTTCAACCTCATATGCACGGGCATCACGCAGAACAGCGTCTACATGCTCGAGCACGAGGAGCCCGCAACATGGTGCTCAACTCCGACTTCATCCTGCTGCACAAGCGGTCCCCGTCGACCGCAAGGCGTGGGTCGACCTCATGGACCTCTCCGCCCAGAGGCCGGCTACATCGACGAGTCGGTGAAGGCCGGCGAAGGGCTGCTCATCGCCGGAGGGGCCCGCATACCGATCAGGACGACTTCCCCAGGGAACCCTCTACGACCTGTTCAACACGAAGCCCGAGGAGATCGCAGCGCTCAAGCGCGCGAGCGGTTTCGCCGAGAAGGCGCGCAGGCGCGCGGAGGCACCCGAGCCCATGATAGGTCGCCCCGACGAAGGCGCGCCCGCGAGGGTCGTCGCGACGGCCACGTTCATCAAGGGCGCCGGCATCCCTGGGAGGGGACGGCCGCCGAGCTCGCCGTGGCAATCGGGTGCCCGCAAGCGACGCCGCGGTCCTAGGGCGCGAGCTCTCCAGAAACGAGGAGTACCTCGAAGGCCTGGGGATCAAGGTCACGAGGAGGCACACCAGGGGCGGCAACCTGATACTGCTCGACCCGGAAGGCGGGCGGGACGGTGAGTAACGCCCGCACGGACAAGACTGCTGCAGTCTTCTCGGAACACGTCGAGGCGGGCGACTTCGCCCGGAGCAACGACGCGTCCGGCGCAGTTGCGGGCACGGGCAGGACCGACGCCGTCAACTCCGGCATAGTCCGGACATCCGACCGCGCGAGGGACGCCATGAGGCGGGGCGCGCCCTCGCTCGCAGGCATCGCGCGGGCGGTCAGGCGGCAATCGGACGACGGATCGGCGGAAGGCGACTTCGGCGACGAGTCCGCGGAAGACATCGCGTACACAGCGGATACGCGCCAAGGTGCCGCACGGGCCAGAGCCTGCGCGAGAACGCCGCACGGACAGGCGGGGAGACGCCCGCATCCGCCACCGGCGAGTGCGGGCAGGCCCAGACCGAGGCACCCTCCGCGAAAACGGGCAGAGCCGGAACCGTACGCGAAGCGAAACGCACGCCGGCAGCATCCGGAAAGGGAAGGCGGACGCGCCGGCAGCGGCGACCACGCAGCAGCAAGACCGGCTTCGGCAAAGCAGGCGAGCCGCAAGGCCGATGCGGCGAAGAAGAAGCTCCAGTCAGGAGGACCTGGCTCAAGGCAGGAGGCCAACGCAGCCGCGAGCACCACAAAGGCAGCCGCGACGGCCGGGAAGAAGGGCGTCGCCAGGCGATAACCGCAGCGGCATCGTCGGCCCGCGGCTCCGCTCGCGGGCGTGCTCGCGGGCGTCGTATGCTTCGTGCTCGTCGTGCTCATGATCTCGCAGCTCGTGAGCGCGCTGTTCGGCTTCTGGGAGAACGAGGCCATGAAAGTGGACCGGCACCCTCACGGGCGTGGAGGCCGAGATCGCCCAGGAGCTCAGGGCTACGGATTCTCGAACGAGGCCATCGCCGCGATACTCCGGCAACCTCAAGGCGGAAAGCGGCATGGACCCGGCAGCCGACAGCGTCATGGACGGCCGGTTCAACTACGCCTACGAGCGCGCGTGCGGTATCTTCCAGTACACGTCGACCGCACCGGGAACCGGCGAGTACTGGGCTTTCAAGACATGGTGCTCCAGCAACAGCAAGACCTGGTCGGACGTCAGGTCCCAGATGGAGTGGACGTTCTCCGGGCACTGCGACGGCACGTGGTCGTCGCGATGGTCGACAGGGCTCGCGCGAAGCGGTTACTACTCGAACTGCCCAGGCTCACCGACGGCGCCTACTACGAGGCCTCCGAGTTCAGGAGGCGAGCGACGTCGACAAGGCCACCTTCTCGTGGATGGCCTGCTACGGGCGGCCCGCCAGCGGGCAGTACGCCCACCTCGATCGCCGAATCGAATACGCGAGGAGTACTACGCAGCCCTATCGGCCGCGGAAGCGCCGACGGGAACGCCATAGTCGCCGCAGCCCGAAAGCCAGCTCGGCGTTCCGTACGTGTGGGGCGGCTCGACGCCCGGAGTCGGCCTCGACTGCTCGGGCCTCACCCAGTACTGCTACGCGCAGTCCGGCATCCAGATCCTCCCGCTACAGCGAGGACCAAGCCTCGTCTGGCATGAAGGTGCCCCTGTCCGAGGCAAAGCCGGGGACATCCTGTGGCGGCCCGGCCACGTCGCCATATTCGTCGGCGGCGACCAGTACATCCACGAGCCCCAGACGGGCGACGTGTGCAAGATATCGACCGGCATCCGTACTTCACGTGCGCGGTGCGCTACTGGAAGGAATCGGAAATGAACAGGAAGAAGACAGGTGATGCTCATGCGGCGATAGGGCGCCGTGGCGATCCTGATCGCGAGCTCGATCGTGCGATGCTCCATCTCCCAGCCGGCCCCCGACGGCCAGCCCGAGCAGCTCGCGGCATCCGAGCAGGGAGCAGATGCCGCAACGACGCCCGAGCAAGCCGAGGAGGAAGCCGTGCTCGGGATACTCACGGGCCATAAGTGGCAGGTGAAGGACGACTCCTCAAGACGATCTCGTTCAAGGACGGCACGTTCATCGAGAGCGACGGCAAGACCACGATGGTGACCGCCTACAGCGTCGCGTCGGCAAGCGAGGCTTCCGGCGCGTCGACCGTCGACGTGAGGCTCGTCCGCGACGGCGCCGAATCCGAGACCCCGGCCATCATCTCGATCACCGGAAACGAAGGGACCTACGAGGTAGCTGCGACGGGTTCCAGGTGTCCAAGACCTACGTGCAGGGGCAGCTCCTCAGGCTCCCGTCGCCGTCACGGGCTCGCGGAGCCCTACACGACCCTCATCGACGGCAAGACCGACGAACTCGCCCAGACAATAGCCGCATGGTGCCGCGAGCACGTGCCGACGGCGACCAAGGCGTCCTTCGACGGCGAGGTCTGCGTCGACACCAAGAGCGGTCGGGTCGGCGCGACGTTCCGCTGCGACGACAAGGCCGCGACGGTGCTCTCCGTCACCTACGAGGACGGCGCCTTCGCCGTCGCAGGGTGAGCAACCATGGCAGCGATACGGAACATCGCCTCGGACAAGCGCTTCAAAGCGGCTTCGCGGGAACGCTCGCGTTCCTGGCGGCGATGCTCGCAGTGCCGGATTTCGCCTTCGCGTCGATCGCCGACGACATCAACTCCTGGATCTGCGGGGTCCTGCGCGACACGTGCGACTGGATCTTCGAAGGCCAGGTGAACATGCTGAGCGTCCATAGGGGACGGACGGCGTGCTCTCGGCGGGCTTCGAGCAGATGCTCGGCAACGCAGGGGACCGTGACGATGTACTCGGTGGCGAGGGGCGTGTGGCAGGGTCGCCATACTGCCGATAGGCTGCGGCGTGCTCTCGTTCGTGTTCACCGTCCAGCTCATCAAGATATCCCAAAAGATGGACGGCAACGCGAGCATGCCCGGCGTCAAGGAGGTCGTCTTCCTGCTGGTCTTCTTCGCGGTGTTCCTCTTCATCATCCAGAACAGTTTCGACATCATGCAGTCCATCTACGAGGTGACCAAGCTCGCGATCGACCGCGTGGCCGGGATGTTCGGGTCCGGAGGGGCCGTCGACCTCGCGCAGGTGAGCATCGCCACGACCGAGGACGACGTCGCGGCGCTGCTCGGGATGATCGTCATCGCGCTCATCAGCTGGATCGTCGTGGTCGTCGCCTATGTGGTGGCGCTCGTGGTCTGCTGGGCGCGCGCGATCCAGCTCTACATCATGGCCGCCGCCTCGCCCGATCCCGCTGTCGCGATGGCGCTCGACGAGACCAGGCAGGTCGGCGTCAACTACATAAAGAACTTCGTTGCGGTGTGCCTCGCCGGCATCATCATCCTCGTGCTCCTCGTGAGCTTCCCGATCGTGCTCGGCGGCCTGAACGCGGCCTCCGTCGGAGTACCTGTCGTCGATTCCATCGTGGGGGCTTGAGCTACGCGCTGCAGTACCTCGCGATGTGCATCCTGCTCATCCTCGCCCTCGTGAAAGAGCGGGGCGTGGGCGCGCGACATCATGGGCGGATAACGGGAAGGAGGAGTCTATGGACCCACCATGAGCAACCCCGGAACAGGGCCCTTCCATCAGGCTCGCAATCAGAACACAAGATGCAAAGGAGAAAATGAAATGGCAGAACAGGCGAGAAGAAGAACACCTACATCTCGCTGCACAAGAACTTCGTGCGCACCGACATCGAGTACACCGACCGCAAGACCGGCGAGCGAAGACGTTCAACTCGGTGACGCTTCCCGCGAGGAACGATCATCGACAGCAGGACGTGGGCGGTTACCAGTTCAACCCGCTCTACGTGAACGAGGTCCAAATACCGCGGCGAGAACTGGCGCGACATCCCGCATGACCGACCGGGAGGTGTGGCTCCAGAAGAGCGTGCTCGACGAGGGCAACCGGTCGTCGGCGAGGACGGCAAGCGGCTCAAGGAGACCGTGCGGGTGATGCCCCAGCAGATCAAGGACGCTCTGGCGGGTCAGAGCGCGCCTACGCCGAGGCCCATAAGGACACCCTGGCCGACCGAGCCAAGGACGTGACCGAGGCATCGCGCGCCCATGGAGCCGAGCAGCGCCCCGCGCCGAGGCCCAAACCCGATGGGGCGTCCGATGAATGGGAAAACCGAAAGACAACATTCGGCAGGGGCGATCAGAATCGCCCTCGCCCTCGCGCTCGCCCTCTCGGGAGCGTTTGCGACGCTATCCACGACGGCGCGAACCGCGTACGCGGCGCAGGCCACGCTCGTAGACTCGGGCGAGCGGTTCGACTTCTACCAGACCGACAGCCACACCGGCAACCACTGGTCGGACTCGCGCTTCATCATCAACGGGAAGACGCCTACGCATCGACATCACCGAGACGGCGATCGAGGGGCTCCACCCTACAGCTCGCGGAGCATGGACACCGGCATGGCGCTCAAGATCGGCCTCTACAAGAAGTACCTCGAAGCGGAGCATTCGGGCTGGTCCTACCTCAAGCGCGGCGGATACCTGCAGTACATGATCTGGTGCGAGTACACGCCCGGCTACATGAGCAGCAACGTGACGCCGGATAACGGCGACTTCTACGGCGTGTACGACGCGGCCGAGCCTACTACAACCAGCACAAGGACGAGTACGAGGCCTCCGGCACCGAATGGACGAGCTCGAGCTCCCAGGCGATGTGCGTTGCCCCCAGACTCACGCCCAAAGGCACGATCGCCGTCACCAAGGCCTCGGGCATCAAGCAGCTGACCGACCAGAACGGCTGCTACACGCTCAGGGGCGCAGTCTACACCGTCTACTCCGACGAGGCCTCAGGCACCGGTGGGAACCATCACGACCGACGCGAACGGCAAGGGCAAGCTCGAGCGCGTGACGTCGGGCACCTACTGGGTCAAGGGGCCCAGCGCTCGGAAAGGCTACTCTCTCGACGCGAACGTGTACAAGGTGACGGTCAGCGCGGGCCGAGACCGTCGCGGTCAACGGCAGCAAAGGGTCCGTCGAGATCCCGCAGTCCGACCAGGTGGGCATGCTCGTCGGCAAGGTCGACGCGACCACCAACGCCAACAGGCCCGAGGGCTCGGCGTCGCTTGCGGGCGCGCAGTTCACCGTTAGGTACTACGACGGCTACTACGGCAGCGCAGACGCGGCAGCGGCATCCGGGCAGCCCACCAGGACGTGGGTGTTCGGCACCGACGCCGACGGCTTCGCGTACTACTCCGACGAGTACAGGTCTCAGGCCCCGCGCTCTACCGCCAGACCAACGGCGACGCCTCCGATCCCGCTCGGCACCGTCATCGTCCAGGAGACGAGGCGCCCGCCGGCTACAACCTCGACGACAGCCACGGCGGGTCGCCGAGGCCTTCTGCATCAGATCACGAGCGACGGCGCAGAAGGCGAGAGCGTCTACCTACAACTCGCCGACCAGCCCCGACACCGTCAAGCGCGGCGACTACCGCCTCGTCAGGAGGCCCAGGCCGAGATCTACGACGAGGCGGCAGCCCCCAGAGACGACCGGGTGCTCGTCGAGGGGTCCGCTGCTGATCAACTCCAGCGAGAACCGATCGTGTCCCCGAGACCCGAGCGCCGAGGTGGCTCCGGCGGGTCGTCTGCACCATCGAGACCGACGAGAACGGGCTGGCCACCACGAAGGCGCTGCCCCTGCCGCGGGGCTGGACGGGCGCGCTCGCGTACGGCACCTACGCCGTGCACGAGGTCATCCCCGACGACGTCAACGCGGCGTTCAAGGCCGAGCACGGCAAGGACCTCATCGCGGCCCCCGACTGGAAGGTCGTCATCAGCGAAGAGGGACAGTACGACGCGCCCCCGCTCGTGAACAACCACATCCCGCAGACCCCGCTCAAGGTCGTCAAGGTCGACGCCGAGACGGCAAGCAGGTCCGCTGCGGTGCAGCTTCCAGCTCCTCGACGCCCAGGGCAGCCTCGTGACCTACACGAGCCACTACCCGGATGAGCAGGTCATGGACACCTGGACCACCAACCCGGCCGGCGAGGTGACGCTGCCCATGCTCCTCGAGGAGGGCACGTACACCATCGCCGAGGTCCAGGCGCCCTACGGCTACGTCCTCAACCTCGAGGGCGAGCAGTTCGACGTGGGCACCGTCTACAACGGCTGGGACAGCCCCATCTCCATCGACTTCGAGGACATGCCCCAGAAAGGCGTCATCAAGGTGGTCAAGCGACTCGACGACAGAGGGCCCGTGTCCGACAGCACCTACATCGTCGTAGCCGCCTCCGACATCTCCACCCCCGAGGGCACCGTGCGCGCGAACGCCGGCGACATCGTTGCCACGCTCACGACCGACGAGAACGGCGAGGCGTCGACCGGGGAACTGTACCTCGGCAGCTACACCGTCTACGAGGCCAAGGCAAAGGACGGCTTCTCGCTCAACGTGAACGAGGAGACCGTCGAGCTGGCCTACCAGGGCCAGGAGGTCGACGTGTCTGCGTCAGGAGGAGGCCGTGACCGACAGCCGCCCACCGAGGTCAGGCTGCACAAGGTGAGCGCAACCGATTCCGAGGTGCCGTCGCCGGCGCGACCTTCCGCGTCTGGAACGACGAGGGCGACTTCGACGAGGAGTACACGACCGACGAGTCGGGCGACATCTCGATCAAGTACGTCAAGCACGGCTCCTACCACGTGCAGGAGACCGCCGCCCCGGAAGGCTACGTCATCTACGACGTCGACGACGAGGGCAGTGCTAAGATCCACGACTTCGGGTCAACGACCAGGGCATGATCTCGTTCGACGGCGAAGGGCGATGACCGACGTGTTCGAGTGGACCGTCGAGACATGCCGAAGACCATCGAAGACCACCGCCATCGACAAGTCCAGCGGCACGCACGAGGGCCAGGCGCGCTCCGAGATGTCGATCGTCGACACCGTCGAGTACACAGGCTGCATCCCCGGCGAGGAGTACACCGTCACCGGCACGCTCATGGACAAGGGCACCGGGGAGAAGGCGCTCGACGCCGATGGCAACGAGATAACCGCAACAACCACCTTCGCGGCCGATGACTTCACCGGCACCGTCGAGATCGAGTTCACCTTCGACGGAGTCGACCTGGCAGCACGACCTCGTGGCCTTCGAGACGATGGAGCACGAGGCAAGGGATACATGGTCCACGCCGACATCGAGGGACGAGGCCAGACGGTGGACGTCATCGACATCACACCACGGCCACCAACCCCGAGACCGGCGACAACCTCGGAAGCAGCAGGCCGGCGAGCTCGAGCTCGTCGACACCGTCGCCTACGAGAACCTCACCCGGGCAACGCAGTACACGCTCGTCACCGCTCTACGACTCCGCGGAGGGCAAGGAGATCCTCGACGCCGACAGCAAGCGTCGTCTCCGCCGAGACCGAGTTCGTCCCGAGGAGGAAAGCGGCACCGTCGACGTGCCGATGACGGTCGCCGCCGATGGCATCGCGAGGCGCTTACGCTCGTGTTCTTCGAGGCGCCTGCTGGACGCCGACGGGAACACCATAGCGACCCACGCAGACGCGCCGACGACGAGGCCAGTCGGTCCCGCTCGACCATCCACGCCAACGCGGCCGACGCCGACGACGACAAGAACGTCATCGCCGACGAGACCGCGCAGGTGACCGACTGCACAGTGACCTACGGAACCTGGTACCGCAAGGGTACGCGCTCACGGAACCCTCGTGGACAAGAAGACCGGCGAGCCGATCGAGGAACGCCAAAGGGCAACGTCGTCACATCCACCACGGCGTTCACACCGATGCGCCCGACGGGACCGTCGACGTGGCCTTCGAGTTCGACGAGACAGCTCTCCGGCACCACGGCCGTGGCCTTCGAGACGCTCACGCGAGACGGCGTCGGGTCGCGGTCACGCCGACATCGACGACGCCGACCAGACGGTCGAACTATACGCGCCGAGGCGGCACGCCCGGCAAGGCGCTATCCCAAAGACCGCGGGCCCGTACCGTGCCCCATTGCCGCGAGCCTGGTCGTGCTGATTGGAGCGAGCGCAGCGAGGCGCTGCGTACGCATTCAAGAAGTGCCGCATCGCGCAAGCTGCCATCGATTCGGATAAGGCGGATATCGACGAGGATTTAGCACAGGGTTCGGAACCATGTGCGGGGTGGGCGCAAGCCCGCCCCCGCCTCTAGAGACTATGAAAAAGAAGCAGGGAAGATCCTATCCGTCATCGGGGCGGCGCTCGTCGCGCTTACCGTTCGCTCATTCTCCATGGTTTGCATCGGAGGCAGATGATCAGGTGAAGATCCTCGAGCTCATCGGCGCTTTCGACAAAGAGCCAGCAGAGGACGTGAGACAGATGAACTGGGATTCTCTGCCGGACGAGGTGGTCGCATGGGTGGAGGTCCCGGGCGAGAATCACGCAGCCCATCGTCCAGGCAGATCCCGCCTACCCCAACCGCTGGCTCTACGCCGACGTGTTCGGGGAGGGCGGCTACGGAACTCCCTACATCGACTGCGATTGCAGCCTCGAGGGGCCCTTCACCATCGTGTACGGCCACCACATGGACGACGGAAGCGTGTTCGCGGACTTCGCGGGCTACAGCGACGCCCGGCTACGCGGAGGACCATAGCGTCATCTACACCCGCTCGACGACAGGCGCCACGAGCTGAAGGCAGTTGCCGCAAACGTCGTCAACGCGAGCTACGAGTCGCTGCAGACGGACTTCGAGGACCGCGAGGCGTTCGTGGCCTATGCCGGCCTGTGCTTCGACGAAAGCGAGGCCGTGCTCGAGAAGCCGTCGGACATCGACCATCTCTACGCCTTCGCGACGTGCTCCTACGAGGACGTGGAACTCCCGCACTGTCGTCTACGCAATAGAGAAAGGAGAAGGCAGATGAAGATGGTCATGTTCTGCCTCGGGGCGTTCATGGTAATCTGCGCGGCCATCGGCTGGTGCTGCGCACGAGTCGGAGCCACGTGCGACCCCGACTACGACATCCGAGATTGAGCGTATTCTACAGATACGCCCTCGATACGATCGCTTGAGGCTCCTCGGGCGAGAACGCCGACAGCCGACGTCCTTGGTGAGTGCGGAGGAGCTCGACCTCGTCCAGGAACCGGCGCACGTCGCCGGCGATGGCGGCGGGCAGCTCGACCTTCAGCCCGGCTCGAGAAGCGAGCAGAGCGGAACACGTCCCTGCGGTGCTTGTTCATCTCGCCCGAGTGCACGGTCTCCCCGGACTCGCGCGCCGCCTTCAGGTTGAGGTAGGCCTTCATCTGAAGACCGGCAGGTACTCGAGGGATAGCGTGGGGAACCCGTATCTCTCGTCACGGCGGTCCCCGACGAGGAGGAGCCGTAGTAGCCGTCGTCGAGCAGGGATCGCCGACCAGGCTGTGAGGCGTCCTCTACGGGGACCTTGCCGATGCTCGCCTCGATGCCCCCGAGGTAACCGGGACGCCTGCTCAGAAGCTCGACCTGCCGAGGGTGGGCGGCGTCTTGCGGGGAGTTGAAGCGGAACATTTGGCTGTCGCCGCTCCTCGTCACGTGGCTGTACCCGCCCTCGCGCACGAAGCGACGAACTTCGCCACGAAGCCGGCGTCGAGCGCCTCGGCCAGGAGCACCATGTCGAAGTCCTGGTGCCGGTATCCTCCCAGAGGTCGGCCTCGCGGTAGATCAGCTCGCGCGCGACACCGCCGATCACGACGTAGCGCCCTCCGTCGTCTCCGAACCAGCGCAGGAACTCGTCGAGCCCCGGGACCGTCCAGCTCATCTCGGCCATCCCATCTCCTCCTTGACCTCGTCAATCGCCATGTCGATGCGCTCGTCGTGCCTGGCGACCGTCTTCAGCATCGTGAACGGGTCCACAGCCCCGCCTTGCGCGAAGGGGGCCGGGTTGTACGGCAGGACGTGGACCCGCGCGGTCGCCTCGCCGCCTTCCGGCACGGCCTCCCCGAGCGCGCCCGCGTCCTTTAGCTGCACCGCGTACTCGGGGACGGCGGGCGGGTTGAGCAGGGTGCGCGCAGATAGCGCCGACAGCCCGCAGAGCAGAAGGCCGTCGGCAGCATCGGCCGGCACCGTCAAGACGCGCCTCGCGGCGGGCCCGAACGCGCCCCATCCCGCCTCGAGGTAATCGGCTGTCGCGATGCGCCCGTATATCGCCGTGCGCCTCGTGGGACCGCCCACCTCGCGCTCGGCGAGGCCGCGCCCGAGCAGGTCCTCGCAGGCCCGCTGGACGCCTGCACGGGACAGCCCGAGGCGCTCCGACATCTCGGACACGGTCGAGCGGAATCCGCGTAGAGCAGGTGCAGGAACACCGACTTGCCCGTCGCGTTGAGCTCGGATTCGGCCGCGGCCGGCTTCTTTTCGCGCACCGGCTTCAGGTGGAGCAGCGCCGGCAGGAAGAACTCGCCCCTGGCCGTGACGAACCCGGCGCCCTCGGCCACGAGCCGCTGTCGAGGTAGGGTGGGGTCGTCGAGCACGCACGCGGCATCGCAGCCGGCCGCCTGCGAGACCCGGCGCAGCTGTGCGGCCAGGGGCGGCGGGCTTCATGTCGGCCGTCGGGCTCGCGAGACAGGACGCGGTTGCCCAGGACGTCCGCACAGTCGAACGCGAACGAGGCGTACGTCGCCGCGGGCAGCGCGGCTTTCAGCTCCTCGGGGGAGAACCCGCCGCCCTCGGCGACGGCGTCGGCGCCCACCGCATCCGCGAGCAACCTCATGAACTCATCATGGTTTATCAATTGCCACCCTATGAGCAGTTAATAAAATATAGTAGCAATATATACCGTCGAAGCTTGTGTTGCAAGCCGTCACTCCCACCGCCCACCTGACTCGACGCGCTCCCAATGGCCCGAGGCGTCGTGGTGGACCGCGTCGTGGCCGACGACGACCTCCCGGACCTCGGAATGGTGTCCGCTGCCCTCTCCAACCAGCATGTGCGCTTACCGTGCGCCGCGGCGTTTCGTGACGTCCGCTCCGCAGACGTTGCAGATGGACACCTCGACGGAGCCGTAGACCGGCACGGATTCGTCCCAAGCGGGGGCATCCTCCACCCAGACATCCTCGAAATCGGGCACCCACGTGCGCTGCTGAGGCGATTCGCCGCCAGAGGCCGCAGGGCCCGTCGTGGAGGCAGTGTTCCCCGGATGACGGGTTGGGATTGCGAAACCCCTCCGGAAACGCCTGAGACGGCATCCTGAGAGGTCGTCTCTCGGCAGGTCAGAAACACGCCCCGATTGCTCCTCCGACGCGCTTTCCGCTGCCGGATCCCCCGCCGTTTTCCTCGCCGTCCTCGCTGCCGGACGATGCCGAAGGTGACGGGTCCTGCCCTCCGAGCGTGGAGACGGCCGCGCTGCCGTTCTGCTCATGCCCAGAAGCATTCGTGGCCGACGAGCAGTTGGCCAGAGCTAGGGCAGGCGAGCGCCAACGCCGTGACGCCTGCGATGCATACGGCAACCTTAACCTTCGAAGCCTTGTCCCTGATTGCCTTCATAACGATCAACTCCTCATGAACCTGGCGACCGCCCTGAACAGCCACCTGAAGAATCCGAAAACCAACCTCATTTCCGTTCTCGCTTCTCCATCTCTGATCTTCCTGATGTCGCGCGCCTCCAGGCAGCCATCGCCCGTAGGCGTCAGGCGGGTACCAATCTCGCGCAGAGGGCATGCCGGCTGTCTGCTGTTCGGATGCTTCCTCGCCAGTAGTCGTGCAGGAACACGCGCGCCTGCTGATCGATGCAGCTTCTCGTCCGGTAGTGGAGAGCTTCGTTCAGGCTGAACAGCGCCGCCGAAGACGAGCTGGCCCGACTCCCGCCAGACGATGAGCCAATCGTCGAGGTAGACGGCCATGCAGGTGGCGCATATCCTCGGGGTCGGCCAGCAGAACTCGCCAGCCCGCGGTTCTGCGGGCGGTGGCCATCAACCTCGGGGTTCTCGGCCCGAACAGAGGAGGAAGCGTCGTACCAGAAACATCTCGAGCCACAGCGCGATCCCCGTCGACCTGGTCAGTCGCAGCTCGTAGTTCGTCAGCAGGTTCCTGTCGCCGAGTGCCTTCTTCTCCGTGAGCTCGTTGCGTCGAGAGACCTCGATACGCAGGCTGTCGTAGATCATCCTCGCTTTCACGCATATCTCTCCTCCCGCGGGTTCTCGTAGGTTCGTTCCTCTCTCTCTCGGGCCGTGCCTTCCGTCGGAGGCGCCACCGGCCATGACGCCGAAGCGCGCGATGAGCCGTGCGAGAATACGCGGCGGGCTGAGCCCTGCTCGGGGATGATTCCCTTGCGCGAGCAGAACGCCCTCGCCGCCGCACCGCATCCGCATCGCGAGAGCCCTGGCGCCGAGCGCTCGATGACGTGCCGCCCGAGTCCTCCATCGAGTCGATCTGGTGGCGCCTTCACCTCGAGGGGTTCGCGAGCTCCCTCGAGCTCGGGCCACGTTCAGAGCTCGGTGCGTTGCGGGCGATCTGGGCGATTCGCTCCTTACCCGCGGGGGTGACGCGGTCGGTCAACAGAAACGTGCCTGGATCGACGATTTCGCAGGCGAAGTTCCCATGCGCCTCGAGATGCGCCAGGTGGGCTGGTCCGCGGTAGATCCAGTCGCTGCAGGGCGCTGCGGCTCAGTTGTCGGACACCTCGATTCCGAGGCCGGCGAGCAGCGAGGCGGAACTCTGCGCTCCCGTCCGAGGCGGCGAGCAGGCAGGCCGTCGAGACCCTGCTGCGGATGTCGGCACCCAGGAGATACTCTCCTTTCCGCTATCCTCCTGCTCTGCCTTCCCCACGTAGACCCGTTGGCGCGACAACGGCTGCTTTCATCGCCCGGATTCCTCGATGCAGCGCCGCCTCTGGAAGGCGTCCATGCGCCGCGTCCCTGTGGAAATGGGCGACTTGGTGCTTGGCTGCGCGCGCATGCGCCGAGACCATCAACGCTTTGGGATCGGGGGTCTTGGAGCCATCGTACACGTTGCAAGCTCGTTGTTCACGACGACGCGCGCGATAGACCTTTAGTTCGCGTGTCGTCGTGGTAGAGCGATTGGCGACTCAGTGAGTCGCCGAAGTTGGTCTTGCCCATTCGACGGCGTGAGCCTCCCGCAGTCGATCGAGGGCTGAGTCGCCGGGATCGGGCGAGAAACACGTGCTGCCGGAACGTTCGGGCAGGCTTTCCTTCCGCATCGTTGGTCCCACATGCCTCGCGCATGGCATCCATGTCCCGCGCCCAGTTGTAGGAGACGGGCATCTTGTCGCCTGGCTGCAGCGTGCTGTCATGCTCGAGGTTCAGGTAGTCGGCGGCAAGCGCGCGGGCCTCCTTCGTGAGGTACCGCATGATTTTGGCGTGTCGCCGCGCCCGGACATCGGTTTCACGTGTGCATGGCTTCTCCCACGGGAGAGTACGGAGAACTTGTCCGACAGGTCGGCCAGGCCGTAGCCGGATGTCGTCCACGCCCTTCTGGAGGCTCTCGAAGGAAGCAGACCCGAACGCCGTCGATCTGGCCCATCCGCCCGTTCTCGCTCCTCCTCGAGCCGCAGCAGGTATACGATCGAGTTGAGCGCGTGGTTCGCCTGGCTGAAGTGGTAGCACCGCTTCCAGCTCTGCGGCGAGGTTCCTGGTCGTCTGGTTGTCGAGGCACGACGCATCGATGGGTCATCCGATTTCTTCACGCAGTCGAGCTGGACCGCGCACGTGGAGAGGCCGCGTCTGCGACATCCTGGAGCGCGACTCGACCATGCGGCGGAACGGTCGCGCTCGCCCTCGCTCGCGCGGAAGAACATTCGACTTTTCTCATCTGTTGCCTCCTTTGCATCTTCCGGCGGCGTGTCGTGGAAGTGCCGCGCATGTTTGGGGGGGTTGTGTGGGGGGGGGGGGTGTTGTGGTTGGGGGGGTGGGTGGTGGGGTGTTTGGTGTGGGTTGTTGGTGTTGCTAATCCGGATAGAGCTCAGTTTACAGGCTTGTGATACTACGTCGCCTCTTCGAGGCGGGTGGATCTTCGTTTCGATGAGGGCTGCGCAGGTCTCCGTCATGCGCGTTTTCCGGAAACCGCCCTCTCCGCTTTCACGACAGCTGTTGCGAGGGCTTTCCGAGCTGCTGATTCGAGGCGGGTCCTGCTCTTGGGCGGCCCGGGTTTCTTGCCGAGATGCGCGATGCAGGCGCCTCTGCTCGCTCTGGGTCCATCTTCGCGAGCCTCCCGATGTCTGCGTCAGGAGAGGTTTCCGGAGGCTGCCTCGTCACCATTCCGGGACGAGCGCCTCCTCGGCGAGGCGGGCGGTTGCGCTCCTGGCGCTGGACCGTTTTGCCGCTCACCCTCTTGCCGGTGTGAGTGGACATGATGTGCCGCCTTGATGTCCTCGGTCCTTACGCCCTGCGAGGCTGATGGGTCGGCTTCCTCAATGTTGCCACCTCCTTTCCAAGGGCGCTTGGGAGGTTTCGGCGCAGCTCGAGGCACGTTGGGCTCGCGCGTGATGTAGCTGGCGGTGTGCGGCAGCACGGGGGCGTCCTCGTCGCTCAGGCCGTCGACCACCCTGCAGGGCATCTTCTCGAACGAGTCACCCTCTGCGAGGCTGGCGTCAAAGGCCGCCTCTACGACGGTAGTGGCCGGACACCGTCCAGTGCCTGTCAAATGGGCATCTTTGCACGAGGGGCAGGTCGGTTACATCCCGTCTCGGCGGATTGATTCCGGCGAGCTCGCGACGCCGGGCAGTTGTCCACGTCAGGCGACATTGGCAGGATGGTCGTATCGCATCCACGATCTGCGATCGCGAGTCGGCTCTGCGTGCGCGCAGTTCCGCGTCGAGGAGCCCGGAGATGGTGAAGCCACTGCGATGTCGGAGACGGTAAGCCAGTCGAGCACCTCACTCCGCGAGCGCTAGGTAGTCCTTCGCGGGGCGGCTGCGCTGAACTCAACCACGGGCGCCCACTCGCCAGCTGCCCTCCGCCGACCTTCGCCGACTGGTGGGATGACGTTGCGGAACCGCATGCCGGGGAAGTTGGCGTCCGAGCACCTCGGCGCCGATGCGCTCGGCCTTGGTCATCCGCCCGGGGACGCAGGTGCGAAGTATCCTCCACTCGGGAACCGATCCGGGCGTCCAGAGATCGAATGGATCGCGTTCACGGTGAACGCGATGCCGCGCATCACGGTGGCGCCGGAGCTTCACGGGAATGATGACGATGCTGCTGGCGGCGGCGGCCACGTGAAACGTTGAAGCGCGGGGCAGCTTTGGGCGTCGGCGAGCAGTCGATGATGCCACGATCGAAATCGCCCGACACGCGTCGTCGAGGGCGAACCGCAGCCGCTGCTCACGCAGCATCAGCTCGTTCTGGTCGATGGGGTCGATGGTCGAGGAATGCACCAGAGGTTATCGGTGCGGTCTCGCGCGCGCGGCAGCGGGCACCGGCGCGTCCCGCACAGGCAGGTCGACCGGCGATCCCTCCTCTGCATCCTCGTACGGGCCGAAGAAGTCGGTATGTACGCCTGCGGGGTCGAGGTCGGACTCAGCAGGACGCGCGAGCGCGCGGCCGAATATGGACGCGGTTGACGGCGGTCGTGGTCTTTCCACGCCGCCCTTTGTAGTTGGAAATGGCGATGGTCTCGCATGCCTGCTCCTTTGCATCCGTGGGCCCGGAATGTGAAGAGGGGCCCGGTATTCGGTTGTCTGCGAGAGCTCATCCCGCGTCGCCTGAAAGTATATCACCCCGAGGCGGTGATGGCTGTAACCGCCCGGGCGGTGTGGAGCAGCCCGCCCGGGCACCGGAGCTCACCGGCTCGCTATGCGCCGCGCCTGCATCAGGGACACGCAGAGCGTGTGACGACACTCAGAATGCCGCCTTCCGAGCGGGCGGCCCGAGCCTGGTCGGCCCGGGCCTGCGCGCTCGCTCAGGAGAGGCTAGGGAGGTCTTCACGCTGGCCTCGAGAAAGCGTTGATGCGGTGCTTGATCATCGCGCGGCTGTCGCCGACGACCATCATCGAGACGATGCTCGAGCGGACCTCGAAGCCCGGCTCGGCGTCCGCCTGCGCCAGGCAATGCGCGGATCTCCATGGCCTCGCCGGTCGGCTCGGACTCGGGGACGAACCTGCCGATGCCGTCGCGCACCGTGACGTTGATGAACACTGAGCGCGTCTTCGTCGTATGCGATGAGCTGACCGCTCGTCGGAGCCTTTGGCCCGAGCTGCAGCCCTGCTCACTGAGACCTCGTAGCCCGCGAGCTCGCGGTAGCGGGCGGATGCCTTGACGGCCTTCTCGAACAGGTTGTTGTGCACATGGTGACCTCTCTAAAGCCCCGGGTCGGCCACTGGCCTGCCTTGTGACGGCCGCGGCGGCGCGTGGTTCCCGCCCCGCGCGCAAGAAATGCGAAGCGGGTCTTGGGAGGAGGACGGCCCCGGCGGTGTTTTTCCAGCGCGGTTTGTTTTCAGCGCTGGGACAATCCGTCCCACCGAGCAGTGGAAAAACATCGCGGCCCTTGCGCGCGAAGGCGGGTTCCGTGCGACAGTTCGCGGCTCTGAAGAGCGAAGGGTGGCGTGCCAGGGTCAATCCTGGGACAGACGTTCTAGGCCAGTCCCACTGGCTACACCACCTGGAATTGCGAAAGCGTAGCGTAGCGTGGTATCTGGCGAGTCTCGAGCCAAAAGGCACCTTGAGCGGCCAGTTCACGCATGCGATGCAGTATGCTGTTTTGTATTACAACCGTCGAGGTCTGGAGCACGCGATGAGGCATTCCGAGCTGGGTCGAGGAGCACTGCCACGGCAAGGGAGACCAGGAGCACCTGACGGGTGGTGGGCGCGACGACGTGATCACGCTGCTGCGTGCACCGCAGCCTTCACGAGTCGGCCAAGGAAGCTTTTCGGCAAGCGCTCCGCAGTGGCATGAGCCTGGAGGCGTTCGTGAGGAACTTTCCGCAGATCCAAGAGCTGGAGCAGAGGGGTTAGTGCGTCTGCCGTTAAAGCTGGGCATCGGCGAAACAGTATCAGATTGTTAGCGGTGTCGGTCGACCGATTGTCGACCGTTGACCAGCGGAATCATGTATGGAAAAGGAGCTAGCATGCTGGCCATATCAAGGATGCCCGACTCGTATATTCGAGGCATGGATGATTCCTGGACTTTCCAGACGGGTGAAGTTGTGGGCGCGAGTAATTCTTTAGAGCAGGCAAGAAGCTTGAAGACGATGGAAGACGAGGCTGGAAAGACTCTGCTGACTCTGGAGACCCTGGGCAGGTACGTTGGGGGTACAAGAGAGTTAACCCGATTCCAGTTGAAATAAGATCTGCCGCTGATGAAATCGCTATCGAGAGAGATCTCGTCTCTCTTGAGCAATCAGAATCTAGCTGGAAGGCGCTTACAAAAGCTCTGTAAGCTGGTTGGTCAGGTCGATTCGGATATCGAATCTAGTGGAGCATAGCGTGTTATACCGCCTCATGAACACGAAACACTGGCTCAGTTAAGGGCTTGGTTTTCGGAAGCGTTCGGTCAGGAAAGACCGCCGTTGTAGAGCTTTAATATCCCATGGCGTGACACCTTCTGGAACGTATTTGTGCGAGGAACCATCGAGAACCTGCAGATTCAGACTCGTGACGGATTCTGGCGCGACTTAGAAAGGCTGCCCAGCAATCGCGCCCAGATCACATTGACAGCGGGCGACGGTTTCGAGATGTCAGCAAGTCGGCTGAGTGAATGCGTCGGGTGATTATGCGTACGGCGCTCGATACGTTATCACATGCCCTTAAGGGCAAGAGCCGGTGACAAAGTTAATCGGTGGCTGTATTCCGATGGGGATAAAAGCGCGTCGTATGCAGGATTATCGTTATCGACGACAACGGATCGGGCCAGCGTCAATGCCGCGGTTATTTTGGACGGAGAAGACGCCGAGCAGTATGAACAAGACAGGAGGGATTAATCGCCTCATTTGGCATCTGTTTGGCAAATGGGCTGCGGGCTGACGGCTCGAAGCCTGATGTTGGGTCTGGTGATTAATTACCGAAGCTATACAACAACGCCATGTCGCCCAACGTATTGAACGAACGGCCTGAAATCGCCTATCCTAAAATTTCGTTACTCATAGCTGCCCCCAACGAATACTTCGGAGTAAACATCATCTTTGAAATCCCAGATGTATCGATGGTAAGAAAGGCAGATACCTCGCACGGATTGGATATAGTCAGAATCATTACTCAGGAAGATATGACCTGAAGGAAGCCCGATAACAGCTGGGGGTATCACTTCCCATGGGATGGAACGTGCAGTCTGCTGGTTTCTTTGCTGTGCTGCGAATTAAGCACAGCACGGGAGGGGCATAAAGTCAATTTCCATGTTGATACACACATCCGGTCAGAGGCGCTCACCATTTCGTAGACTATGAAACGACCAGTCAGGTGCTTTATAACGAAAACGCCGCAAGGCACCATCCTCGAGTCTTGCAGGGACGTCTGAAGTCGAAGAAAGATTCACCACCGCCAGTTATCCAGGATTTTCGTCATACGGACTGTGGCTGGATACGATGGATAAATCGCTTCCGAAAGTTCAAGGTACCATCAAGCGAAGCCGTCGGCTCGCTTCGGATGTTGAAATATTAAATTTGCCGATGACGACGAGCTTGAGTACTCAAAGGTCAACCTCTGTATGAATGGTGCTATTCAAACAAAGCGCTCCGAAGACGCGGCAGAAAATACGATCGTCTATCAGACGCATCTCAGCTATCGAAATGGAAAAAGCGCCTGTATTCATCGTCGTCGGCGGCAACACGCGCCCGCGGACTGACTATCGAGGCTCGTGTGCACGTACTTCGCAGACTCGAATCAAACAGATACGCTGTTCACGAATGGCGAGGTGGTTCAGGTAGAAAAGAACTACGACTCCTACAAGGGCCTACAGATCTCGAAGAGTGAAAGCCGTTGACTTCATCAGTCGAGATAGTTTCTGAAGAAATTAAGCGGTTCGAGAGGGCAGGATCAAGCCCGACAGACTTAAGTCAAAGAGTGAGGACCATGCCGGTGCGCAGGTTTACTCCTGACGGCAAAGCTGAAGAAAATACAGATGGCGGATCCTTGCGACTATGATTTCTGAAATATAACTGATTACCGGTTTGATTCCCGACGCAGCTCCTCACGATCGTCCTTTTCCAGGTCCTTCTTAGGGCTTCTTCGGAAAAAGGCATCCCATAGATAAAACGCTTGCTGTTGTCTATGCCAGGGGCGATTAGAGCAAAGGATGCTCTTGGATTACTTGAAATCGTAATACCTCTATCCAGCCATTCGCGTTCCCTTACGATGAGGTTGAGTTGTTTGCCGGGTGGCTATCGGCTATGCGAGATCGCGTCGGTGTGGAGACGTTGCCGTTGCCAGGAAGTTGGATGCGGCCCTCTGGGGCATGGCTCGTTGAGGTGCTCCTCCTCTTCCGAGTCAGGCGTACCAGAAGAATACCGTACCGAGCTGGATGACATTGGATCGTTGGGTCTGGATCAGACGCGCTGGCGTGTTGACGTCGACTCCCTTACCGCGGGTAAAAGGGAGGACAATGCGCGAGCGGACCTGGGTGAAACGTTGGGAAAAGAGGGGCAATGACAGGGTGACGAGTTGCCGCTCCTACTCCTATATCGTATTGATGCTGCATCTAAAACAACGCACTTGCGGAATTCGGTGTTTACAATGCGACGTTATAGGTTTTCGGTTATTGTTCGGGAGACAAAACACATAGGCAGAACATTTCTGCGGTACTGGATAAAATGGACTGGGTGAAGCGCATGGCTGTTTGCAGAAGAAAACCACTGATACGGTAATTGAATATGAGTGTTTTGTAGTAACATTTGACCTAAAGAAGTCACTCAGACAGGCTTCTTGAACTCGACTTGCTTGTCAGGGGTCGGTGCAGAACAGCTCTGACGCCTCGATAGGCATCAGTCACCAAAATTTTGGGATCGATTACGTTTTTGCAGAGTTCGACCCTGAAAACCTGTTCCAGGAGATGGGGTATGAGGATTCTAAAACAGAAACAGCAACGATAGTTCTTTCTGGAATTCAGGATCGGAAGCATCAGGGCTCAGGGGCCATATGACAAAGATAAGCAAAACTCAGCCATGGAACTACTTCAGCTCATTTCTGATTCGGGTATCAACAAACTCAACAAGGTGCTAGGCTTCAGTTGTTAAATCAGTCTATTACGGGTCAGTAGCGCAGGGCTCGTAATCACACACAGGATCCGAGAAGGCAGGCAGGATCCCGAGAAGACTCAAGCGACGATGGTGAGCAGGTCGAGCCCCGATTCTTTGTTGAAGGTGCTGAAAGCCAGCTGGACGAGGCGTGGTGGGGTTGGCGCACAACCGAAAGAGTTGTGGCCAGTTACCAAACCACTAGCAAAATCACAGTTCTCACCAATATTTGGCGCTACCCCTTTCTCCAGCAGACGAGGCTCTGTAATTCCCTTGTCCGATGAAAACAAACTGCTGGAGACGTTATCCCGGCGGCGGGCATCCCAGAAGACGAGATTGCATTTGCGGTGTGGGCAGGTCGTTCCGCCTATCTGGGGCACGCCCTGAAATCATTGCGCCCCCGCCTCGAAACAAGAGCTCGAAGGGAAGCTCGTGACGGTAGCAAGTGGATAGAACAGCGGTGGAACGGATCGTTGTTGAAAACGATGGACCATGAACCCTGTGTTCAGGCTTATTACAGGAGCTTCAACGTTGCGCTGTTCAAATGTCCGCGGCAAAGCTACGTGTCTGGAATTCCTTCGATAAAGGTGCAAGGATGTCGTTATCCAGGAACGAGGGGCTCGTCAGGGCGATTGGCCATCTCTGGCGTGCATAAGCTCTGCAGTCGCGTATATATACGGATGCGGGCGGGGAATCCAGCCGTACATGCTACAGGCAATTTCCACCGGGCAGCGGCAGAAAACGAACCAATCATCATGTTCGCTCGAAGACGGAATGATCGCAAAGCTATTCAATTGATGGGACTTGGTCGAATAAAGGTGAAAGCGCACTTCCCGAAGCCTGAGCTCATCGGACATTGAATACATCTTCGCCTTCTATATTTTCTCAGGTGATACTTGGTTTTACAGAAGACGCTCCTGGCGATCGAAGCGGCTGTACGGTGACCTGGGAGGTGCCTCCAGGAAATGCAGGTCGACCATGCGAGCTGGGAGGACAAAGCTAGGATTCAGATAATCGTAAAATCAAATAATTTGTGAAAAATCGCCGAAAAGACGCGAACTGACGACCTAACAACCATAGAACACTTCCGCCGTCAAACAGGAGTCACGTAGCAAAGTCTGGTCGAGGGGCGCATTGGCTAGACAAACCAAGCCTAAAAACTCAAATTGCATTCGGACTCGGGCTCAGGTGGGGCAAAGCCGTCGTTCTCAACAGGCGGCAGTCCTGTTAGCGAGCAGGCATTCTCATCCCCAAATGGGCATGGAGACTTAAACTAAGCTAAAATTCTTTAGAGGTTCAAACGGAAGGGGCATACATAGAAACATAGTCCGAAGGACATTGCTAAAGTTATAGAATTCGTGAAAACATGCAAGTGAGCTGGGCAACTCTGTAAAGCCTGCGTATCTGCGTTGATGCTTCAGGGACTCACCGCCTCTTCCGCTCAAACCTCCTCGACAAAGGCAGGGCTGTCCGCAATTTTCGTTGCTCAGGTAAAATCCCTGGTCAGATGGTTGGTGAGGTTGGCCTGCAATCCGCCGATAAGACCATCGAATGCGTCGTGAAAGCTGTTTGGGGCCGGGAAATAGGCAACATACACTTTACCCAAGGTTGACAGAGGAACTGAAAATCGGGTTACAGGCAGCGAATACCAAGCAACTGCGCATCTCCGTCTGGCGGCGAAGCACCCTCGAATTAATCGGCGGGCGTGTTCGCGTGGTTTCGGACCCAGCCGATGTCTGGCAGCTGCGAACGGACTGATACTCGAAAAGACAGTAGTATCGAGTACTCCGGAGGAGCTGCAGGGCTAACGGCGTTGCTCCGGATCAACCCGCAGTTCACCTGCATTGTGGACGGCAAGACAACCTCTGCTGGTCGTTTCTCACTCCAGCTTCGGAACGATGGAGTCGCCGAAGACTTCTTGCAGATTCGGCGTATTTTCGACTCGGTTTGTGGGTGACCCTGACCTCGATCGCTCTGTACCTTAGCCGCGCCAGCAGATTCCTGGGCCGGGAAGGTTCCTGATGAATGCCGGCCAGGGGTGCTTGGGTCACTGGAAGCGGTGTGTTAGTTCGACACAGGCCTGCATGGACTTTCCCACCGAGTTCGATGATCCGGACGGGCCGTTATAGCGTCGCAGTTCGAACCGTGGTCGGATCCTCGAGAGGGACGATATCCGCTCAGCGCTGGTAGCAAAACACCCAGACTGTCAGAAATCCGGGCGTGGGTGACCAATCAATCGCTGCTTTGTGAAATCCTTTGCGAGGCGTGCTTCCCTCTGGCACCGAAAGGGTGAAATTCAAAGGCGATTCTGCTTGGGACATTCTGGTCAGTTCGATCGGCCCCAGATAGTATCTGCGGCACCTCCATTGTGGTTTCAGTCAGAGGAAGACGCTATTCAGTCAACTCCAGAGGCAGGATGCTCCATCAAAGAAGATTATCGGCCAAAAGCTTTGCGGAGGCGCGAGCGATAAGGTGAGATCAAGTACAAGAACTATAGCGTGCTCAGGGGCTTTAAGCGTTGAGCTGAAATCGATCATTACGCGACGATGGGTTCCGCGCCTTGCAGAATTCAGAACCTGGAAGAAGCACAGGGGAATCGAACTGCCTGATCCGTCGTGCAAATTCACTCTATTTGCCTTAATGCGTTTTGAACGCTCCCAGGATCGACCTTTCAAGCAGGAAACCTTATCCAGTTGATGTGATCGGCCTCTGACACTCTACAGGTATCTCCTGAAAAACGGGATTCACCGTTATGAGGCATCCGGATGACGTGTATGGGTATCTCAATCAATTGTTCCCTGATCCTACCTTCGTTATCCCGACCCCGAGAAGAGTTAAGGAGAGGGGCGGCGGATAAGTGGAAGGTTCTTTCTCAGGCCGCATCCGTTGAAAACACTATGGTGTTATGTTCACTAAGGCTGGCAAGGGTCGAAAGGGCCCACCGGGCGTTATCGAGGAAAATGGATCAAACATTAGTCTTCATCGAGACCCCTGGAAGAGGTGCATGCCGAATCTTTATCGGGCTCTCATGCGCCATTACGCTGACCGCGCGGATAAAAAGGATAAACTTTTGCAGGTCTATTGCCGTCGGCAACCGGTGGGAACATGAGCCTTCTCTGATGCCTGGAGGGTAGCCGAGTATTGCTGCATTCTCTTTGATAAGGTTGATGAAAAGGCGGTAAAGTGGCAGGTTCTCGGGAAATAGTTGAGTTTGGTATTGTCCGAAATGCGCCAGGAATTTTTGTCACTTCTTCGCATTTTTCCTGCTTGGGCGGTTGTTCTTCCAGATGGGCAAAGTGGTGTCGCAGTTGCCTTACGGCAGCGAACGGCTGCGGAGGTGTACGAGGACGGTTTCGCGAATGCGTCAGGTTGAAAACCTGTCAATAAAAACGTCTCAGATGGCCTGTTCTCGTTTTGTCATCACGGTTCTACGCAAGCGTTCGCATCGCGCTGCGCAGAGTTCGTGTCGCGGGAAAAGAATGGTAAGTTCGAGACCTGATGTCGAATCCTGTTCTGTGGTACCGGAAGGTGGAAGGGCTTGCTCATGGGGCAATCGATCATGGGGTGTACGACGTGCTTGGCGAACTGGTTCGTTTGAGGCGCTTTGCAACATGGGGTGCGATCCCATTTGGGGTGGTCCGCATGGTTTGCTGGCTACCTTCATAGATTGCGGTTCGCGGGTACCGAAGTGAAATCAACATTATCCGCAATTCGAAGAACGTTCAGATCCGGGCTCTTCCAGCTGTCGAAGGCGGAGATGAGCGCCTGGTCTTGCTCAATTCAGGTCTTCCCTTAATGGGCGCAATAATTAACGGGATGGTAGAGACTTTTGGTCGAACGTGGGTTTCAGGCGAACTAAACAACTCTTTGAACTCGGTTATCAAATGCGTGACAGTGCTCGTGATAAGTGTTATACCTGCTCGACTGACCAACTATCTTGTTGATGATGGCTTTCACGCATATCGCGCCAGAGTCCGTTCGTGAGGGCATCCTACCTTAGGGGCCGCTAGTATCAACTACGGTATTACATCGATATTTATCAGCGATTCTCTTCTTACTCTCCGTTCACGTACCGTATGAGCGGTGGATTAATAAGAGCATAGCGGATAATACGGAATACAGATGCATTGACCTATTTGCGGAATTGGGGCATCAGAAAGGTTTCGAGCTATGCGGTGCTTAACCACATTTGAAACGGTGTTTTGTGTCGGAATGCGATAAGTTTGCGGCGATTAACGCCGCTAACTTTGACACTAACGGAAGCGATCGAAGGAATCAGCAGTCTCTCATGGATATTGGGGGTGCAGGATCCGACATACAAAAGTGTCGAACTGCGTTAGCGACATAAAGCCTTTCGATATCTGTTTGGCAGGGGTTCCTGTGCGACCTTTTCCCTTGCGGGCAGAAAAGGCTTTGAGGTGACTTCTGAGAATGGCTCAGGGAACCTTGTTGGGGGTTGATACGGTGTGAGATCAACAAACCAGGTCGTCTTTGCGAAAACGTGAAAAGAAACTGCAACGTCATGATGGAGAAGACCCTTAGTGATATGCAACGCCTTTGATGAAGCAGGTTACAAGTTTTTTACGATGTCTTGAACTAAAAACTTTGATGTTCCGCAGAATCGCGAGCGCTTATATATCGTCGCGTTTCGAAAGGATATCTCTTGGGAATCATTTCGTTTCGGTGAGCAATCAAACCGAAGCGAATAAGGACATATTCGAAGAAGGGCCGGTTGATTCTCGATACTGTATGCAAATACCGAAACGCTGAAGAAGCATCGCAGACGTCATGAAAAAGGGCAGCGGCTTCGGATATCAGGTGCGTTCATTGGATGCAGGTTAGCGGAACTCTCTCTTGCGGGGATGGGTCGAGAGAAATCTCCTCGTGGATGATGGGCCTCACGATACGGAACGTCGGTTTAAAACACAGTCGATTAACAGGGAAAACGTAAGAAGATGACTCCTCGAGGAATGGGCGAAACTTCAGGATATCAGTTCATACAAGCTGCCAGTAGCAGATAGCCACCCTATACAAGCAGCTTGGCAACACCGTAACTATCGGTTATCAGAAGCCAATCGCAGAAGATTGTTCTGAGCTATCTCGACGGATTATTTGCCAGTCGTTCAATGCTGATATTCGCCAGCAATACTAGATAACGGCGGATTAGATGAATCATGCAGAATAATGGATGAGATCCTGCCCTTGTATATATCAGCGGATGCGCCACGAAAAAATTTCTCAAGGCGTAAGCCCTATTTATTTGCAAGATCTCAAGCGAGCAAGCGGCATCGAGCCAAGCGGAAACCGCATCAAGCGTGTGGGAAGAAAACACTGGATTAACTCTTGCCGCTTCGGGTAAGTAACCGGAGGGCGGTCTTCAAGTAACGCCGATTAATAAACGGTTGATAAGCAGGAAAGCTGAAAGCAAAGCGATAGGCATGATGCGCCTGGCGACACTGAATGGAAATTCAGGGAACGACCCTAAGATCATGTCAAAGTCGACCGAAATAGAGGTCCCTGTAATAATAGAGAGTCGTGGTGGCGGAAACGCCCCTCCGCCCTGGCAATACGTCATGCCGACGGGAGGGCGCTCGCAGCAGGATTACACCACCGCGAGCCTCGCGCTACAATCCGCGATGCGCTCGAGCGCGCCGACTGGATTGACGTGCTGCCGCCGAAGCGATCAGTCACGCGCGCTCCGCGTCGGTGATGTCGCGATCCTCGCCCGATCGGATCGAACCCGACGCAGACCATGTTTGAAAACGATCAGTAGCTCAACCTTCCTCGACCACATGCGGAAGTGGTCCATCTGGGAGAGGTAGCGGCATCTGCTCGCGCGTCGCGTAGACCTGCTGGTTCGCGGTGGCGATGCATGAACGCTCTTCCTCGTTGACGTAGACGGCGGTGCGTCCCCGAAGATGTAGCCGCTGGCTCCGATCATGCCGCCGACGCAAGCCTGGAAGGCCCACTCGCAGGCTTCCGTCTGAATCAACCTCGACGTCTTGCGGTACGAAACCGCGCCGACAGGGACCACCATGACCTCAGGCGTTTAGCATTGATACCCATGCTGGCCTCCTGATCTCGGCCGCCCTTGCGGGCCGTGGCTGTCGAGCGCCGGGGTTCCGGCGGGCTGCCGGGAGACAAGCGAAAACCGGCGAGGCCTCGGGTCCCGCTCGGCGGGTTTTCGCGCCTTGCAGCGGTCGGGTCTCGGCGACGATGCGCTCCCGGGTTCCGCAGGCGGGCGGAGATGCAAAGGGCAAGACGGGGCGATGCCAAGGACGCTTGTTCGGTGTCTGATGGGAGTACTCCCGCGCCAGGCACCATGGCCGGATAAGTTTCACCCAAGACGAAAGAACCAGCGAAGGAGGCGCGCGCATGGGCGACAGGCATCATGACAGAGCGCGTACAGCAACAACGAGTGATATTTTCGGATGGGGGCAGCCGTGGCCGTCCATGATCACGACATGGCGGCGTTCCAGGCTTTCTCGCCGATGACGACAAAATTGAGGTCGTACCTCGGAAACTTCAGGTCCGGCGGGATTGCAGGACGTGGACGCGCTCGGCATCCGGGGGCCTTACCGGCGCGACTGACGGCTGTACTCGGGAAGAGGCTCGGCAGACTAGAGGCAGATGGGGAGCTCGCGGCGGTGGTTCCGCATGGGCTCGGCAGGCGCCGGGAGGAAGGCGGGCGGCCAGCGCGCAATCGGGCTGAAAGGGCACAGACCACGATGAAACATGTTTCCCCGATGCAGATTACTTCGCCTTCCTCGACAAGCTTCGCGAGAACGCTGAGAGAACTCGATCATAGCGCCATGCGCAGTAAACGGTTCCCGGCCTCCGGCGCGAGAGCCAAGGCGGCTAATGCGCAGACTGGCGGGCGACCTACGAGCGCCATTGGCGCCCGCGGCTAGGGAGGCAGTAGCGCCCCCAAGCTCCTCCAGCGACCTCGCGGGGCGATGTCGTCTGCATCGAACCAGTCGGGCGGTCGCTTCGGCGTATATGCCGCATCTCGTCAATCTGGGCGCGGAACCTCGACTTATCGGCGGGGATGATCACCGTAGCGCCATCGAAGCTGTCGCCAGGCAAGCAAGCGAATCTCGGCGTCGTCGATGAGCGAGTTACGGGATGGCTCTCTTCATGGTCGTTCTCCTTCCTAGTCGATCACGGCGCCGCCGTAGGCGCGCTCGTCGAGCGTCGGGTGCCGCCACGCGCGCATCGAGTGGGACACCATCTCATGGTGCCGTACTTGGAATCGCAGCCCTCGCAGTGGAGCCTTTGCTTCAGTCGTCGTGCTCTGCGCAGTCCGCGGGCATGTTGAAGTCGGATTCGTTCATGCGGAACTTTCAATAAATCGCGCTGATGCGGTCATTCGGCCGCTCATTGCCATCGTGCTCATGGTGATGCTCGCTTCGGCGCGGGCGGCGACCCGCGCCGTGTCGATGTCAGTTGCTTGCGCGCGGGCGGATGCGCTCCTCGCGTGGACGTAGTGTTTATATTCAGCTGAAATCACCGTCGTGAGCGAACGCGGCCACGTATGGCAGATCGGATAGACGTCCTTCCTGCCGTCCGGCGTGTCGACCGTCACCGCGATACGGTTGGATTCAACTGGCCGAAATGGGCGCAACGGGTGCCTTCAATCGTCGTGGGCCGACGCGCATCGACCTCGTCGCCGACTCAGGCTCCGAAGTTGGCACCTCGATTGCATCAGGAACTCGCCCAAGCGCTCAGCCTCCGGCATGGCGAGTCAGACAGCAGACATCTCATCAGTCGTCTCTGCTGCTCGTCGAAGCCATCCCGAGAACACGCGGTCGACGATCTTCCAGTCCTTGACGATGTAGACGCCGTTGTCGCCGGGGTCCATGTATCGTCTGTCGGTAAGGCATGATGCCAGATGAGAATTGGCGCCGCCGAAGAGTTGCCCATGACCTGGCATCTCGCAGACGTAGTCATCGGTTGCGGGATCGCGGGTACCTTGAGCTCGCAGTAGCGAAAAGCAGTTCGACGTGTCCGCCCTTGTTCCAATGCAAATGAGCTGAGCTTACGCGCTGGGTGATGGCTCGTTTCCCGCTGATGACCTCTGGTTCTTGTTTACGCACCCGAGGCCGCTGGCTTGTGACGCCGAGGTTCGCAAAGTGCCAAGGAGGAAAGCAAACGGGGGCTGCAGTTTTCGGTCAGGTGGTACGCGGCAAACCGAAAAGTTTTCCGCGCCTTACGCGATGCGGATTCTCGGCGGGGTTCGCGTTGCGGGAATGCGCGTGGGCGGGTGCGAAGAGCCGAGGAGAAAAAGACCCGCAGCACGCCGGTGAGAATAGAATCCGTTACGGTCGGAAACGATGCGGAAGGGGCACGCATGGCGACGAGCAGCGCTTGCAAAGCTCAAGTCCTGCACCTGATGGACATACTTCAGTTGGTGGATCGAACAGGCTCCTGTGCCGCAGCTGCAGTCGAGCAACGCGAGCGTCGAGTCAGCGCCGGAAGGAAGGGCCTCTGCGCGGTCAGGAACCGCGCAGTTCGGCATGGATGTAGAGAACGCTGAAGCGGCAGCCGATCAGTACGCCCTCTGCAGGCGGGACTTCGAGCTGCCACAGACTGGTCACTGCCAAATTGGACGCGGTACGGTCAGGCAGGTTCCTCTCGGACGGTGCGTCGAACGCCCACCGGTGAAATCGGTGGGGCAGCTGTGGCGTCGACGGAGGAGCGTGAGCGCTCTTCGGCAGGTGCATGTCCACGGTCGGCAAAGCGCAGGACCAGTCGGACTTCACAGCGGTCGATAAATTGCAGCAGGCCGTCGCCGATAAGAGCAAGGTCGTCGTTCCACTACTACCGCTACGGGCTGACGCAGGGCGTGGCGCAAAGAAGGGCATGTCCGCACGGTAACTGACGTCTCCGATGGGCTTACACCTGGTGGCCTACGGTGTTGCAGACGAGGAGATCACGCTACCGCGATTGACACTGGGCGGATCATGGGGCGACCTGGCGAACTGCCGAGCTTAACGAGGTTATAGCGACGTACGATCGAAGAAACCGCCCGAACCGCGCTTCGGCATACGACCGAGAACGCGTTGTGGTGACCATCCGCGTGAAATCCGAGTTGATGAACGTCGCTGGTCGATCGATTCCAGGCGCGATGTAGATGCAATTACCCGAAGGCGGCAACAACGCAGTAAACACGCCCAGATGCGCGGCGGGCCCATCTTCTAGCTGGCTCTGCATGCTCGGCGACGAGTCGGTGCAAAACCAATTCATCCGGGAGGTACGCCAGATGGCTCGGCTATTCTTACAAAATACGGAAGATAACGTCGTGCCTTAAGCGTCCCAGACGTTCGAAACCACGTCGCTGTCCTTACCGGTACACGCGGGATGCCACTCCGCTCTGTTGTCGAATCAGTAACGAGAGGGATAAATTGGAGATGTACGAACCTTCAACATCCGACACGTTCTTCGTGGCGGATTCGCGCATCGCGGTAGTTTGCGCTGGTGTTCGACCGGATGAAGGTTGGTGCCGAACCAGGCTGGTCGCCGAGCGCGATAACCCTCACGACCTTGGCGGTAGCCTGTGTTCGGTAGACCGCGTTGGTTGTATGCCTCGCGATGAAGGCGGAATCGTGATCTGAATTACTTTACGGCCATGGCGACGTCTTCAAGGCGCATGCGTATTTCGGAGGCGGACCGCCAGCGACGGAGTCCGCAGCCGGGCATTTACGTTTACGCGACGCACGATAAAGGCAAGCGCTTCCGGGCGGACGAGGCGCACTGGGCTGATAGGACCGACGGGCGCCCTCGCGGGATTCTATAATTGTCAAAGCAATGGTTCAGAGAACGCGGTGGATAACGTGATTATTGACGGACAATCGCGGCCTGGGGCGGTGAATTGCTCCGTTCGCATACTGTCGAGGGCGAAAGCAGCGCGCTGGCCTCTCAAAAGGAATCAGGCGACTCTGAGCGGAGAAGATAGTGCCGTTTCATGGGTGGCGCACCATCTTTTCATCGAGAACGCTGATACCTTCAAGCCGGGGCGATGTACAGGCAGTTGGCCATGAGTGTTTTCGAAGACGTCGGGTCCCCTGGTGCTCAACTTCCGCAAACTATACGCCAGGCGGAGGGTGCTGGTGGCGCGAGCCAGAGGAAGACTTGTACAGCGGTCGACCTCTACGGATCCATAACCTCTGCCGCGGCGAAAGGGTTTTACGCAGAATAAGAAATCCGGCGAGGCGTTTTCCGCGACGCCGCCACATCTGGAATCTGCGTGGGGTGTTCCGAAATGGGTGGGGAGTTTCCTCGAGGAGCCCTAGGCGTGGCCGTGCGTGATGCGGCGCCCGTATGCGCGGCGCCAGGGATGACCCCGCGGACATTCACGATATCTTCAAGACGAAATCCTGGGGATGCTCCGTAACCATCCGAAACGGATGCCAGGCACCTGGTGTTGAAGGCGCGGTTGCGGTGCCTTCGGCAACGACCCTCAGATGGTTTCTCGCGCGTTCTGGGAAGCGCTCGGGGTACGAGGCATCCCATAACGGCCGTTCAAAGGGGCCGGACTGCAGATCCTCTTCGACCCACATATGTTTGCGATGTTGGGTAGGTCGCGCGGCTCTTCTGCCTTCAGGCGGTTCGACGCTTGTTCTAAGGACAGGACGACGCCGAGCTGCAGAATAAAGCAGGATCGAAGCAGGAGCAGCACCTCAAATATCAGAGATGCCTCCTTGGCAGCGCTTTGCGGGAGATGTGCGCTCTGGTACGCGGTTGAGTTCATGGCAGATGCGGAAATCACTACGGGACGAAGGGCAGCATACGCAGTACGACCGTGGTTCTTCGAGCGGCAGCGCGCGATTCTCCGACGACACGCAGATGACGTATTCTACCATCTCAGGAATGCTGATCGGCTCGACCCGGGTCCTGCGCGGCGCGGCGGGACATGGCTGTTCTTCTGGGCGTACCGCGACTGGCTCAAGACGCAGGACCCGAGCTGAAGGACAATCGGACGACTCTGGCTCATCGCCGTCGAACTCAATATTAGGATGCGCCGGAAACACCTGCCTCAGCGCGCGCTCAGGGAGGCGATCCGGGATCTCCCGAGCGCGTAACTAACAGCAAGGCGCGTGGCGGGAGTGATGAGGTCACCCGTGACTGCTCTTTGGAAAGAAGAAGGGCCCAGGTACTGCGTCGGTGCGCGGCTGGTCGCGGCCATCACCGCACAGGCATCCCGCCAGCTACCATTTCCGCTGGCGCGTTCCTGCCCATCGTAGCGCGGTGCGCCTTCGAGGTGGTGAAGAGCAGACACCGCGAGCGCCGAGCTCAGAGGATAATCGACGAATGCTGCATGACTGCCAGAGTGGTTCCCCAGGCACCACAACGCGGCCAGGTACCGGTGACTGTTGCAGAAGGCGATGACCGCCAATCGGCTCGTGGGCACAGCATCCGCGGGATCGGCGGATGGGTCGGCGAGCTCGCCATGGCAAATCCGCGTGCATGCGGCGCCAGCTGACTTCTCAGGCGTGGTGTTCGTGAACCCGCATTCGGTGACGGCGACTCGGCTGGCGCGATGGCAGCAACATCGCTGGGCTGATGCTCAACATCGGGCATAGACTTAAATGGGCGGATGGCTTGGAGATGGCGGATCTGGTTCTCGGTGGCGAAGGACTCTGTGACTGCCAGATGGAGAGTACGGTCGCTGCATCGACGAGATCTGATTAGCCCAGAGTACGGCGGCGGGCGATGACATCGAAGCTTATTGATAGACCCCTGAAGGTGAATCGCGCTCCCCGGAAAGCAAAACCTAAACCGGGCCAGGCCTTTGCTTCCAAGCGCAGTGGCCCTGTTCGGAGGATGTGCCCGGCAACTGGCAGGCAAGAACATGGTGCTACTCACGCCCGGACCGTTCCGGGCAGAGCTCAAAGGCAATCGAATCCTATGCGGCGGGTAGGCCCAAGACGGGTTCGTTGGTCTCATTGACAGCTCCACTTTGAGCGATGGGTTGGCAGGCTATTGCGATTCGAAACTGTACTTGTCGGACCCGCGACCAGCCAAGAAGGTCTCGGCCGACGAGTACTCCAGGGTGCAAAATGACAACGGGCGCAGACTCGTTCTGGTGATGAAGGACGGGTCCAGAATGGGATTTTCCGAGCCTCGGGTTGCAGAATGCGGATTGGCCAGCTGATCAGATACGCGTTTCCCTTGCGGAGCGCCTTGCAGCGACCAGCGCGGATACCGGGGTTCGGAATGAGACGAGCGGCGCGCTGTATGCCGGCATCACGAGGCAACAGGCAGACGACTAACAGAGTCGCTGGCGGGCGGTTCCATTAAACAATTTACGGTTCACGCTGAGCAGGCTAACAGCCAGTACGATAAAGTAGCTGGCGGAGAAGGTTTGTCAAGACGACAATGCAAAACAGCAGACAGAGTCGTCTTCAGAGCGGGACAGGCTGACATTCATCCAGAAGGACAAATTACCGCGGATGGGAAGAAATGCATAGACGCGTGCTTCGATGACAGCGGCTGGATACCGCGACCGCCGAGGGCGATCCGATACGGTCATCGGTGCCCTCGACAAGAGTACGATGCGTGGGCGATGCGGGTGTATCGAACGGCGAGGTGCCCGGCGTGAGCGATCCGTTGCAGCAGGCAGATAATTAAACCCAGGGCGTTACACGTACGGGCGAAACATCGCGGGCGAAACGCGTCGACTCGCTCAAATTCTGACGCGAAGAACGGAGCAGTTGTCTCGTTGTCTGCCTTCAGCGTGACTTTCAAGCCTGTACCACGTCTATATGGGCGGGCGAAGACTTACTGCTGACTTCACCTACGAGGGCCTGAAGCGAACGGTTTGTTGCCCAGCCTCTGTGGCTGCGGTAACTCTCCAGAACTGGCAGACGCTGATGGTGGACGGCGCATCCTGCGAAGATGCTCAGTCCGAAGGTGACTATAAACTGCATCTAAACGCATTGGGTCAGGCAATCCCATACACGGGCGGCGTATCAAACTTACGAAGCTGATTCGGGGCTAATGATTATCCTCGATAGCAACAACGTATCTCAGTTTACAACACATTGAATATGTTCAGGGGCATCTCCGGGCAGTTGTTCAGAACAGCTCATCAGGAGCAGGGGATAGCGGCGGAGCCAGAGGCATGATAAGCGGAGCCGCTCTCGGCAGCATGATTGTCCCCAGCGGCACGGTGGTGGAGGCGCGTCGGATCTTTCGCCGGGAGGGAGCTGCTGGCTTTAGCCGTCGATGCCGCTGTCGGATTGTTCGTTGAGGACGACGCGGTGGAAATGACCTCTATATTGGAGGCGTTTCAGCGCAACGCAGAAAGAACATCTGCTAAACCAAGACGAGGCCGGAGAAAAGCGGTGGATATGCCTCGGCAATCGTCGCACCTGAAAAGATTACGTACCGGCAAAGACCTGGGCGTTGGATGAATATCAAACCGGTCGCCGACCGTAAAATAAAACGTATGGCTGGCGCTACCCGGAGGACACACGGTCGAAATAGGCCTCGAGGACTGTTGACGCTGGGGTCAGGAGGAATCATGGTGGATATCAAGGAGCGATTGGGCATCGCCGTGACGAAGCGTATCGCGCCGTGCTCGAAGAATCTAAACAGTAACCGTGACTCAGATTCCGAAAACAGTTGATGCGGTGCCGCGCAGGACTTTCGTCGAAACGGGTATCCTCGAAGGCTTGATGCAGTTTACATGCAGCGGTGAATGCAGGGGCGTCTGCGAACAGTTTAAATTGGTAGTGACAATGAAGGACAGTGCAGCCATCAATGCGCGAAGTTGATTAAGCGGTAAAGCGGCCAGAAAACGTCGGGCGAATAAAAGTCAGCCTCTCCGGCAGGCTGGTGAATCAATTTTTGAATGAAAGTTAAAATAATGCTTTAAGCCGACGCAGGTTCACGCTGAAATAGATGGGATATAGCTCATTAGAGAGCCGACCAATCAAAAAGGAGCAAAATGAAGATGGATTTCGGGTGGCGCGGCAGAGCTGAAAACAAGCAATCGGGGCGGAAGACTCGTTCGAGCGGTGAGGGTCGTTTGCGCCTATACCGGATGGAATGACGCTGCTGGCCTGCGCAGTGTTCATGCGGAATGCCAGCGGTTCAGATGATCAAGAGAATCTCTCCAAAGTTTGGACGCCACTGGTTGAATCTGGGATGCGATCACTGCATGCAAATCGACATATTACTTGCGGTGGGTGTGCGACTGTAACCTCGCCTTCAAGGCTGAGGCAGATGCCGTCCGGCAAGCTGGACTCTGGTGTGGGAGGTCAGTTAACAAGTTCCTCGATGGGGCCAGGAGCATCAGGCTTGAGTATTAGACGTGGTGATGCTTCACAGGCAGCCCAGTGATTGTCGGCTACGGTGGTAATTTACTGGGGATGGACGTCGATGAAGATGCGTTGCCAGGCTGTTAGCTCAATTAACGTACCAGGTACCGTCACGGTGCGATTTACAACAATGTCATGGGAAGCTGGCGTATCGATGGGCCGGCGTGGTTGGTGAATGGATTAATCGTTATAGACCGGCGCCGTGCGACCTGGAATTGACACCATTCTTCGCGGAGGCACCATCGAGGAAATATGCAGAGCTGGTGGAGCATGCGAGGACGCTCAGCGTCACTTGTCTACCTCATCGCCGCAGCGAACTGCGGCCGGATATCAGTTCCTGCACCGGAATTCGGTGGGCGCGAGCATGAGCGTTTGGATGAGACGACTGACTCGGGCGGGCTACGGGCGAGATTGGCGGCATGTCATGGCCATGTTCCGAGAGTGCCGTGGATTGGCATGAAGGCAACTGCAGACATTACGGCGTCGAAGGTAGATCTCACGAGCTGCACGAGACCGCGCCTCCATCACAACCAAGGCCGGTCCATCCTGCTGAACAGGTTCTGCAGGTGGTCAGGCTTGGCCACAGGCATTTTTACTGACCGTGACGTGGAATCAAGATGATGAGGGTTCTTGCCAGAGCTGGAAAGCATGGCCATCAAGACGAGCACCACTGTGCCTCGTGCGCGAAATCACAGAAAAGTTTGGGCTGCGCTGGGCTTCTAGTAACAGGGGGCGGCGAAACGTTCTTCGTGATTGATTCGGGCGGCTATCATAAAGGTGTGCAGCCATTCAGAACGCAGGCTTTGCGCCGTAGACGGCAGATCGCTGGGCGGACCGGTTACTGGAACATGTTTTGCCAGGAGGAGGTATAAATCCTCGGAATGCAGCTGATCCGACGCGGCCTCACGCTGCGACGGTGGTTGCGGAGTCGGTATGTACCGCGGAACGCGGGCATGGACGTAGCCATCCATCGGGCGGGTAACCTGTTTTGACGAGCCTGCTGTCCGGATAGCCCGACTTCAGCTGGCTGACGTCAACCCCGCGCTGTTCTGCGCTGCGGGCACTCCCTCCGAAAACTTGCCCGGTTCCACGCGGATGGTCTTAGTGCCAGCTTCACATGGCATCTCGCCCGCGTGGATCAGCTTAAGCAGATCAGTGTTCGAGATCTGCAGGTGGCTTCCTGCCGCGCACGTCCAGCCACGACCGACATGTCGCGGCATATTCAGGAGCTCCATCCGCTGCGCGTCCCGGGCCCGTGAGCGGGTAGACGCCGGGGCCGTCCGTGGTCAGCGGGGTTGCTTGCTGGATTTGGAACCAGACCATGTCATTGCACGGCCACTCGCCTCGTCGCCGCCCTTCGCAGGCGGTGGCGCTGAAGAGCGCCAGGGCCGCCCGCGTGGTGCAAGGGGTAAAGCAAAACGGAGGGCTCGAGTTCTGCGGAGCAAGTTTTTCGCGCCTTGCACCGTGGGGCTTTCGGCGATGGTGCGCCTCGAGCGCGCATGGGCGGAGCCGGGGCGTGTGAAGCTATCAGATGCCGAGGAGGTCGGTACGCTCATCCGGACGCACAGCGGGATGGCCGCCTCGACGTATGCATCCCAGCAAAAGAAAAATGCGCTGCGCGATTGCCGTATCGGCGTCGCTGAGGCTGGTTTCAGGCTCTTCTGGCTTCTCGGTTACCTCGGTCAGGATGTCGCCGATGGTGTTTGCCGCCACGGTCGTTCTGAGCGATGAAGTGAGCGTGAATGTCCGTAGTCAGGCTCGCAGAATGGCCGAGGCGCTGCTGCACAGTCTTGATGTCCGCGCCGGGCCGATGAGCAGCGTTGCCTGCGTATGGCGCAGCTCGGTGAGTTGTAGCCGACGTAGCCCCGCACTTCAGCGCACGACCGTTGAGTCGGTGTACTTGACATGGCCCGAACTCGCCAGACCGTAAGTTGAAATACTGCAGCGCCAGCGGTGAATGTTGGGTCATGAAGTTGTGGACAGGTGGTGCGGGCGGTGTCTCGTCGGTTTTGTTCCTTATGGCGATCTCCATTGAGCGTGCTTGCTTCTGTTCCACTCGGCCAGACGCCACCGTAATCGTCTATCCCGAGCCAGCGGTAGGTTCTCGCTCTTGGGGTCGCGGATCGTGATCAGCGGCGTACTGCCTACGCGGGGCGCCTGCGGTCAAGTCGACCGCCAGGCAAACCCAGTATCTCCCGCGGCGCATGCCGGTGGCGACCTTATCCACGCGACGGTGCATCCCGTCTGCTCCCTCGGTTCGCAGGGCAACCTTGCTGGCTCAGCGCCTGCTCGTGAGAGTGCCCTCGCGCTCTGGCCTTGGGCCTGGGCGCCTTCACGTCTCACTGGGTTAGCCTCTGTTTCGTTTACACCTCGTCCATCACAGGCATGTGCGCCATTGACTTGTGGACGGCGTTCTTGCTCTAACTTCTGGGCGAGAAGCTTGTCAAGCCAGCGTCGCATATCTTCTTGGGAGTCCGAATTCTGGAGGAGGACCGCGCCCCAACCTCGATTTTGCCTACGGCTCGTCGTCCAGCGAGCGTGAGCGGGGTAGCGCCGGAGTTCACGGCGCCGTACCACGCCCGCGTAGGCGCCGGTGAAACTCGGCGTTTCCGCCGCGCTCAGAGTTCGAGGCGAGGCTCCTCGAGCGCGCGCCTCGCCGTCAACCTTGGTGCCGTGGACCGGCGTCTTCTTTGGGGGACCTGACGTAGCGCGGTCTTCGCATTGCCAGCCGAGTGGTGCGAGATGCAGTACACCCGCTACAACCTCTTGATCGCCCGGAGCGGTGATCTTCATAGCCATTCTCGCGCATCCATGGTTCGGCGCCGGCTGGTGGAAGATGCGGACCTGCTACCATTCGGTCGCTGGGATAATGTTGAGCAACCTTCCTGCAGCGGCCGCCCAGGTGTTTTATGGAAGCAGCCCCGGAACAGCTGATTCCGAGGGTATCCACAAACCTGCGAGAGATGAAAACCGGTTTTTTGGAATCGGGGAGCTGTATCAAAATCCAGCTTTTGGAAAACGCAATGCTCTGAACCGTAGCATAAAAATGGCGATATTTCAGAACTTTTGCTACAGCCTGAGGAGCTCCTTCGCTCGCGTTCAGACGGACGCCCGTCTACGGGCACATGGCCATAACGGGGCAGGTAGATCAGGTCGCCCTCGCGCGCGAAGTTCTTCCGTGTACACGATGAAGCGCTCGTTCACCGCCGACGTCGTACTTCTCGGTGGTAGTCGAAGGACTTGTGGCTCTTGTGCCCCGACGACTTCACCTCTATGGGGCAGGCGCTTGCGGACGATCAGGAAAGTCAGCCTCTGGGGCTCTCCAGCTCGCATCTGGTGGCTGGTAGCTGGCACTCGTGGGCACCAGGCCATGGCCGCTCGCGGCGGCCTCTGGGCGACAGCGTTCTCGACCACCATCCTCGTTCGCCGAGCGGCGGTCGGCGCGGTGTCGTCGCCCGCCTGCGGTGCCCCGCATCACCTGGCCAGGCAGGCGGTGTCGCCCATGTACATCTTGAAGTTGTCCCGCTCCTCGGCACCAGCGCCACCTCAGGAGCAGTCACGTTGCAACACGTTGGCCATCATCTCGGCCTCGTCGAGGAGGTGACAGAGCCCCTTGAGCTCCGGGCGAGCCGCGGCATCGGCGTGTGACCAGGCGCGATTGTGGTACGACAGCGGCACACGGGACCGACTTGAGGCTCCGCAAGTGCCGTCCTCGCTGTCGTGCTTCCCGGTCTCCTCATTTTGGCTCAGTATCGCCCTTGGCCCAGTCTGGGCGGCGAAGTCTTCGCCCGCAGCGACCTCTCAAACCGCCTGGGGCATACCTGCCGACAGCATCTTGGATTTTGGAAGTCGCGCGACGCGCCCGGTGGACGGCCTCAGGCGGCGGCGTCGCGATTCAGACGCCTCCCGGTGGCGGGCGCGGTGACCTCGTCGCGCTGGCGCAGGTACTCCTCAGCAGTCCAGCCAGGCGCATCTTCCGCCTTTCCTCAGGGGATGAGGTGTCTTGCGTTCTTACGGATCGAGATAGGCAAGCGGATCTGATGCTGGTATTGCGCCCATCATGCAACGCAGCAGTCGCTGGCCGGGCGGCGGAACAACACCTCGTCGTTATGATCGCGCGTCGCCCCTCGGCGGGCTCGCGCCGGAGGGAAGAGGACAGGAAGAACATCGGTCATGACGTGTCGAAGCCCGCGCGTCTATCCCTCCAGCGGGGGTCAGGCCAGCAGGTGAATCGGCGTAGTTCACGACCCGAACCGCTCACCGACCGTGCTCTTACCGACGCGGCGCACCCCTCGATGAGCAGCGCCGTCTGCCGTTCGAGAGCCTCTTCCACTCGGCCAATGGTCGTACGCCGCACGTCGGTCTGCCACCTTGCCTCCAGTCCGAAATCATAAAGTTGACTGATGCATTGTTGCACGAAAACAGAAAGAGCTAGAATGCATCTGACTCTTGAAACTACAAATGTCATGAGGCGGCGGTTGGCGGCGACTGCACTACAAGCTGGGCACCATGCGCGCTGCGCTGACGTCGCTACGGCATACCACCACCGACTTCCGCGCAAGGGCAGATCTGCGGCGATGGCGCCCTTTCTGCAACCGATAAAATCGCGAATAAATGTTAGACTCTGCTAAGATGATAACGCTATTATCACCGATGCGACAACGCAACAGGAGAAGTTGTGGCCGCCTTTGACGAGACAACCCGGTCCGCTGATTGGGAGAGCGCAGAGAATTCCTGGAAGGCTTCCTCAACTTCCCCTGCGGGCGATTTGTGCGAATACCCGGCGTGACAACGGGTGCACTGTACAAGCGCTACGGCGGCAGGAAGAGCCTTCCAGGCATCGTGCGGGACACTCTGGACGACATCGACAAGTCGTGGCCAGCAAAGCGTGGACTATTCGGCTCTCCGGATCAACGGCTGTACGACATGGACCCTGACCGAGGCCATGGACTGGTGGTTCGAGTTCATGGTCGCCCGCAGGGGATGCCTTCACTGCTCGTCAGGTGCTCGGAGAACTTAATGCCAGTTTCAGCACGAACTCGTCGAGAAGGTCTGCGGGCTCTGAGTGCTACCGCGCCGCTGCCGACCACGCACCGACATCACGCGGGCTCCACGTCACTGACCACGGCGTTTTGGGCAACGATGTTCGACCGTTCATCCACGACTTCACCGACGAAATCCGGCTCCACACTGCCAGCTGACGCAATTCATCGATTGGCACCGCTCAGTTGCAATCAATCAGGAACTTAACGGCACGCTGCTTTTTTGACCATCAAGTTAGACTTAACTTCTTCAAGTGGTGATTCGATGTTCGGATTCAGCTGTACGCGGGAGCTACGCCAGGCTACGTACAAGGCGGTGGCGTGTGTCTGCATCGCCGTGCTGAGCGTCGTCATGCTCTTCTGTGCAAATCCTCGCTTTCCGCTCATAGCAGAATCGCTGGAGATGGGGTACGTGCTGCTATCGTGGCCTCGGCGGTATGTCTGGCAGGCGACTACGTGCTCTTATTCGAAAGACCTCGGTGGTGCCAGCGTTATCATCTGCTTAAGTGCTGTTTATTCAAGGGTTTCTTTTTATCGGTTTGCAGAAAGGCGCCATCGCCATGAATCTGCTCCTTGGTGCGGCAGAGTCAGTGCCAAGGGTGAGCTGCCGTAGTTGACGACGTCGGCGGCAGCGCGTTACTTCTGCGGTGCAGTCGTGGTGTGCGCCTCATGACATTTGCAGGTTTCGCGCATTGACGCATTCTAAATTTTCCGTTTTCGTGCAACAATGCTAGTCAACTGCGATTTCGGACTCGGAGGCAAGGTGGCAGACTTCTTCAGACGCAAGGCGTACACGACCCTGGTAGGAAGGCTCTCGAACAGCAGGACGGCGCTTTGCTTTCATCGAGGGGCGCGCCGCGTCGGTAAACACGGTCGCGGGCAGTTCGCCGGAGAACTACGCCGACTACCTGGTCGACTTTGCTTCTCGCTGGAAGGGCAGACGCGGGGTCTTCGACAACGTGGCGGCCGACGCGTTCTTCCGCAACCTCGCCTCCTCAAGGCAAGGAAGCCTGCCCGAGGGCGACGCGCGATCATATTCGGCGGTGCAGCTGTTCCCCGCTGTCGCCAGGCGATCAAGGCGCTGGTGAAGGACAGGCGCTGCCACTGCATCGGACGGCTCATGTCTCGATCCCGCAGAACTTGATACCGGTTTCATCCTCATCTGGAGGGCGCGTGAATGCGCCCGATGGACTTCGAGGTACCTGCGGGCCACGGGCGACGAGGTCTGCACTTACGCAATCCGGGAAGACGTTCGAATCGCGACGGCGCTGCCCGGGGCTCGTCCGCGGCGTCATGCGCGACTTCACGCACCTACATGGCCGTCGGCGGCATACTGGCGGTCGAGGGCTCGCCGCAGGCGCAGCTTCGCCGCCATCGACCGGGCCAAGCGGGCGATACTCGAGCTGTACGAGGGACCTGGGCACGCGCGCGCGCGCGCGCGCGCGCGCGCGCGCGCGCGCGCGCGCGCGCGCGCGCGCCCGCGCGCGCGCGCGCTTGCCTTTGCGCGCGCGCGCGCGCGCGCGCGCGCGCGCGCGCGCGCTTTGCCCGCGCGCGCGCGCGCGCTTGCCCGCGCGCGCGCCTTGCCCTTGCTTGCCTTGCCTTGCCTTGTGCCTTGCCCTTGCCTTCTTGCCTTGCCTTGCGCGCCTTGCCTTGCCCTTTGCCCTTGCTGCCTTGCCTTGGCAGCACGCGCCTTGCCTTTGGACAGCGAGGACGGCGACCGCGCGGCGGAGGTCTTCAAATCGGTCCCAACCAGCTGTCACCACAACTCGCGCCTTCCGGTTCCTTACCGTCGACGCCGCGGCTCGGAGCTGAGCAGGCTCCGTCGCCTTCCTCGACGGTCGATGATGGTCAACGTGTGTGCCGCAACGTGACCGCTCCCGGGTGGCGCTCGGGCTGTACGAGGCAGACAACTTCAAAGATGTGCGGGCGACACCGGCCTGCTCGTGGGTGTGGTTCTGTCGCGGGGGCTATATATATATGGCAAAAAGACGTCGGCGTTT
>BNJU01005666.1_pt1 | contig 139221 bp, 148 predicted proteins | sample 8539281 | NCBI WGS metagenome assembly BNJU01 (sample SAMD00202456, study PRJDB9452) | human saliva metagenome | isolation source: human saliva | place: Japan
GGGGCCGATGGCCGCCAGTGCTGCCTGGGTTGCAATTGCTTTCTTCATACCAGATATCTCCTCTCTGCATCAATCAACTGTCTTTTCAGTATACTACTTCGACTGTGCCGCCGGCGCGAAAATTTTCTCTGCCTCCAGCGCCTCCGCAATCTGCTGCCGGATGTGTTCGGAGAGCGCCGCCCGCGTGCGGTTAGTTTTGCCGGGGCGCAGCGCAAAGGTTTCCAGCGGGAAACTATCCGAAGTGAGCGGCAAAGTGACCGTATCGGGTGTTAGGGCCATCACGCGGCGCACCGGATGGGTTCTCAGCACCTTTCCTCTGCCGCCGTAAATCTCATCGCTGCACGCATTTTTATAGTAGGTCTCCAGCTGACCGAGACTCGAGCGCTTTCCGCTCCAAATCTGCGAAATCTTCCGGTACTTGCACTCGAGGATGATGCTACCGACATACCAGCCCGTTTTCTTGCTGAAAATGTGCAACAGCAAATCCGGGTGGTTGTGGCTGCTGCCGTTGTGATCCGCCGCAAAGTAGAGCGGATCCCGCTCGGTGTCCCGATTCCGCTGCTCCAGCGTCTGGTTATAAACCAGCGTAAAGCGCGCCGTGTCGTTTTCAAAGCCGACCCGACTGCCGTCCCGCAGGGAAAGCCCGCCGCCCTCACCGACCGCATAGCTCTCCTCGCGGATGGTCTCGGTCGCGAATTCCTCCAGCACATGCTGAAGTTTAAAGTAGCACCAGAGCTCATAGAGCAGACTGCTCTTTTGATAACTCAGGCGGTACAGCTCCTGCATGGTCACGCCGAGATGATCCCGTTTCAGCGCGAGATGCAGCCGGTAAACCATGTAGTAGCGGCTGTCCGCCAAAATCCCCTGCGGCACGGTATACAGCTCAGTCATAGATACCGTCTGATACCAATGGCTGCTTCGAAGCTCTTCCAGCATGTGCCGGTAGCGCCGCACGGTTTTCGTGAACGCATACATGCGACCGCCACTGAGCTGCGGGTCCTCGGTATACCGCGAAAATTCCGTCAGCTTCGCGGCAAAGGCATCCGCCATAATGCGGAGCATCCGATTCTCGGGAATGTCATAGTCGAGGCGCTTTTTCGGAATCAGCTGCACATGCGACACGCCGCCGCGCGCCAGATCGGCGCGCAAACTCTTCTCATCCAAGCGACCTCCCGCTTCTATGGGCTCCTTCTCGTAGACAGTCTTAATCTCGTAGCGCGGTTGCTCTCTGATTTCAAGAAGTGCGGCAAAGAGCTTGCTCTCTTCGGTCTCGAGGCGCTCGAGATCCCGGAATGCGCGAAGCGGGAGCGCCTGCTCACCGCCGATACCGCGCCCCGCCTGTCCCTTTTTCCAGCTTCTGCTGAGCCCCTCGAACTCTGCCTCGAGCTCCTGCTGCATAATCTTCCACTCGCTGTGATCGAGTTGCCGCGGTGCCACCTCAAAACTGCCGTAGTAGCGCGTGCCCTCTGCGAGGACAAAAAATGCCATGCGCTCCACCAGAAGTCCCTCTTTGCCGGCGCCGCAGAGCCGGAACCGCTCTGCCGAAGGCGCGATATAGTCGCCCGCATCGTCATGCAACACACGACCCGCATCTTCCGCGACGTCCAGACAGGGGAGATAGAGCCTTGCCCCCGCATCCGCCGACTCGAATAAGAACTCCACGCCCTCGTTCTCCCGGATAAAGACCGTCGCAGCACCCGTCAGGCTGTTTGCCCCCGGCAGGAGGACAAATTTCGTGGCCTCTTTCTCTGCTGTCACAGCCTGTCCGCCCGGCTCGTACGCGAACGTGCGGATCACCGACAGCGAAAAGGGAAGTTTAGTTGCAGTAACCATAGCTCTCGACTTCCTTCTTCTTCTGCGCGAGCAGTGCCCGACTCTTCGCAAACTGCGAGAGTGTCCCATACTTGTCCAGTACCGCAATAAGACTGCTCTCGCCGTTCTCCTGCAGCGCCGGTCCCACCACACTCTCCACACCGCGGAGCTTGGTCAGCACACGCTGAACCAGCTGCAGATCGAGCGCGCGGTCAAAATCCAGCGCCTCTTCCTTCGGCAGGTTACTCAGGTACTTTAAGACATTCTTTACGACACGCGGCCCCGCGCCGTACTTCGGGCTCAGGCTCTGCAGTGCGCAGTGTACCTCCCAGAGCAGGCTTCGCACCTCCCGTGCATCCGGAATCTGCTCCTTCACAATCAGCTTCTCATAGTCCTGGGTGCTCCAGATCTGTGTCTTACCGACCGCCGCAAAGGTCTTATCCTGCCACTCGGTCGCATAATTCAGGACCTCGAGCTCAATCACATTCGCGCGGTCCAGCACCTTGTCCGAGAAGTGATGCGTCGTCTCATCGATATTGACGGTGCCGATGAATTTCACATTGTTGCCGATTTCAATCTGGAACGGATAGTCCGCCGCGTTGTAGAGCTTGCCCATGTACTGCTTGTCATAGAGCTGTAACTCCCGCTGCCCCGCCGGACGCTCCAGAATCGAGAGGAACTGGCTGAAGTAGTGCTCGACCCGCGCGAGATTCATCTCCTCGAAGCAGACCAGGAAGAGCTTATTCTTATTCTCCTCCCGCTGTGCGCGCACCAGAAAGTCCACAAAGCCCGAGTCCGCCGCGTGGTAAACCATATGCGCGAGATCCACATAGCCGAGAAGATCCGCGTCATCGCTCCAGGACGGGCGCACCGGCACCATGAGCATCTGGCTGTCCTCGAGGTCTGCGCTCGCATTGAGGCCGAGCGCCTTTGCGTAGATGTTGACGAGCGAGGATTTTCCGGTGCCGCTGAGCCCCGAGAGAATCACAAGATCGCTGCACTTCACCGCCGTGTGGAAGTTCACAAAATCACTCCGCTTATAGTAGCAGCGGCTCTTCTGCGCGTAGTACTCCATCATGTCGAAAATCAGCGCCTCGTTCTTTTCCGTCGTCGCGATCTTCTCGAGCTCCGTTTCGTCGAGCTGTTCCTTCAGCTCCTGCCCCGCTGCGGACTGACTTGCCGTATCCTCTGTCTCCTCCGCCGCGCTCTCTTCTCTCCTGCCCGCGGCTTCCGCTGCCCGCAGCGCCGCCTCCGCCGCCGCGCGCGCTCCGCGGCAGCCTTCTGCCGCGCCTCTTCCTCGTCCTTCTCGGCCTGCAGCACGGCGCTCTTTAACTGGTTGTCAATCTTGCGGTAGATGTCGGCCGGCACATAGCTCACGCAGGGATTATAGCTGTCATCGTAGACAAAATTCTCGATGTACTCGCTCATATCAATCGTGAACAGATATTTTCCCTGCAGCACGCAGGCACCGACCGGATCCGTCTCTGCGCTCTCAATGCTGCCGGCGGCAAAGAGCTTTCCGTCCGCATCCCGCCAGAGCACAAACGCGGGGGCCGAGCTCTCAATGTCATAGCCGTAGAGACTGCCGAGCTGCTCGCCGACCTTGATATCCGCGAGAAACTCCGCGCGGGTATCGTAATTCCGGTACAGGTTCCAGCTCTTGTTGTACTCCCAGTCGCGCACCTCTTCATCGTTCTTGCTGCAGAAAACCGGCACCGCATAGAATTCCGTACTCTGGTCGAAAGACTTCGGCACCGGCACCAGATGCACATCCGTCATGCTGCGCACTTCCATGCCGTTGACATTTTTGGTCTGAACCTTAAAGATAAAGAGCTGATTCTCCATGAACGCCTCGAAATTGTCGATGCGCGCATCATCTCCCGCGTAGATGTCATCCGAAAAATCCGGCAGCAGATTTCCGAATCCCGTGACAAACGAAGTCGCGGCATCCGGCAGGAGCAATGTCTTTACATTATACTGAATGATATTCATGCGGTTAATGAAGATAGAGCTGCGCCCCGACTGATCATACCGCGCCAGACGTCCGATGTATTCCCGATAATTCTTGTTCATTTCCGTTTCATCTCCTCGATTGCATTTTTCAAGTTACCGATGCTAAGTACCTTAAGGCTTGTGTAGGGTTTGAGTTTCAGCTTGTCCGCGTAGCTCATGGTTCCGCTCACATTCCAGATTTCTTCGTATTCTTTCCAGGGCAGTTTCTCTAACCCCGTCAGATCCGAGCGAAGATCACAGTTTAAATCCTCTGCCTCCTCGCTGATATCCACGCGTGAGAAGATTAAAATTTTCGGGAGCTTGCTCTTTTCCCGGAGCTGCTTTTCCTCGTACTTTTTCAGTAATTCCAGTCGCTTTTGCAGCTCCTGTTTCTCATCTTCCGCAGCCTTTACTTTGTCCATCGCCTCGCGGACCTTTTCTTCCCGCACTGCGAGCTCCTTTTCGAAGTCGGACCTAAGCTCCTCTTTTTCTGCCTCAAGGCGCCGTACCTGCTTTTCGAGATTTCGCTTTTCTCCCTGCTCATTGTCGAGCTGTATGCGAAACTCCTGCTTGGCCTCTTTGCTCTGCTTTTTATAAGCCTGGAACTCCTGCTGTAACGCTGCCAGTTGCTGTTGGAGCACCTCTATCTTTCCCTGTAAAGTCGTTTCGTCCACGTCTTCCTCCTGCTTTCTTGTTTCCGTTTCTGTTGTCTGTCCTGTGCTGTCTGTTTCCTTTGGATCCGTCAATATCGCACCGGAGACATCCGCCTTCACCTCCTTGTAATACAGCTCCTGTAACGCAGCCTCAAACTCGGGCGATCGGTCGATCTGCTGATAGATAATCGGCAGCGGCATCAAATGCGCCCGTTTCAACGAGTAGCCCGGCAGCGTACAGCCCGCGCTCTCAAAGAATTGCTTCAGAATACGCTGCCGCTCCGCAACCGGCGTCTGTTTCAGCTGGTCTTTGAAGACCTGCCGATTCACAAGCGCTGGTTTCGATGGCTTCTTTTTACTCAACCTGTTGTACCTCCTTCTCTTCGGTATACATCCATTCTGCTTCAATTTTCCACAGAATGCAATTCCCACATTTGTCAAATTTTACATATCTTTTTTGGTCTAATCTCCCATTTTCGATATGTATCAGGTATGCTTCCACAAATTTTCACCGTAAAACCAGACAATTCTTACATGTATCAGAAAAATAAACTTATTTTTGATTGACATCACTTCATAATTTCTGTATAGTACGGTGGTTCGTTTTTGAGAGGACAGAGAAAGAGGGCAGCGACAGAAGTGTCGCCGCCCTCTTTTTTTGTAGCAATCAGCCGAACTCTCGCATAGATATCAGAAAATAGATTGCCGATGCAAAAACTTTTCTTGAACATTCGAAGTCAACAAACCCTCAACGGACTCCTGTTTGACAATAACTTTCTCCGATTGACGCAGACCGTTCCGCTCTATCAGCGCGGAGCCAATCAACTTCTCAACAGGTCTCGCCACTCGCCGCAGCAAAAAAACAGGCTTTACAGGCGTTCCGTTATGTGCTAAATGGTTACTATACGCAGTTATCATCCTATGTGAGGTGTAAACATGTTTCGATTTTGGACCGTGCAACACAAATCTGTCCTCGATGTAGTAGAAATGAATGGCTACTATCAAGCCGATATTTCTAAGAGTCCCTTTGTGATTCAAAGCCCGCCCCTGGAAGAACTGTACCGCTTCCTGTTGGATTCTTTCAACAAAACAAATGATTTCCGTTTGAACGGCCTGATTTTCGGCTTTGCTTACCGAAGAGATTCCCAAATCTGTTCCTTTCAAAATATCCATGAATTCGCAGCTTTTGTGAGGCAGAAGAGGAATGCCATCGCCACTCTGTGGAGAAAACTTTGCAGCGAAGATTATGTCGTCATGTGCCTGGACTATCCGGAGGATTCTTTTAACCCGCTCTTTATCGATATCAATGACTTCCAGTTTCTCATGCCGCCTATTACAATTCTTCACCCCTATAGCTACGAGTCTATTGCCAGAATCGTAACGGACATCCGTCATGCACGCATCTCGTCCAGTGAGTTTCCCAGTTATTTGATACAGGCACATCTACCGGTGATTCATGAAAAGAATATTACCGAGATGTATCATATGTTTTCCTTGGATTCATAAGCACAGCCTTGAAACATGCCTTGCTTTCTACACAAAGAGTCCGCCGGACCATACTCTCGTATTGTCCGGCGGACTCTTTTGATTTGTTCTTCTGTTTTTAACGCTTCGCCTTACGCGCTCTCTTCCTCGTCGAGCAGGTTGGTCATGCTCTTTAAGCCTGTCACAATGGTGGAGCCGTTGTGCAGGAGTGCGCCGGTCGCGGGCGGCAGGACACCGCCGACACCGAGCGCTATGAGCAGCGCGTTGAAGCCGATGATGAAGTTGTAGTTCGAGTGAATGCGGCGCATCAACGCCATGCTGAGCTTCCGGAGGAAGACCAGCTCGCGCAGATCATCGGCCGCAATCGTGACATCCGCGACCTCACGCGCAATCGCCGCGCCGTCCGAAATCGCAATGCCGACATCCGCCTCGGAGAGCGCCGGGGTATCGTTCACGCCGTCGCCGATCATGATGACTTTGCGGCCCGCCGCGTGTTCCTTCCGCACGAACTCTGCCTTGGTGCCCGGCAGAACTTCCGCGTGGAATTCGTCGAGGTGCAGCTGTGCGGCCACGGCCGCCGCTGTCTTCTCCGCATCGCCGGTCATCATGCAGATCTTCGAAATGCCGAGTTTCCGCAGGCCGTCGATAATCTCCGGCGCCTCCTCGCGAATCGGGTCAAAGATGCAGATGACTGCGCAGAGCTTGCCGTCGATTGCGAGATAGAGTTTCGAGTACTCGTCCGGCAGCGCTTCGAGCTTCTTCTCGTCGCGCTTTAAGAGCTTGCACTTCTCATCCTCAAAGACAAAGTGATAGGAGCCGATGAAGGCTTTCTTTCCGTCAATCTCGGAGGCAATGCCGTGTGCGACCACGTACTGCACCTTGGAGTGCATCTCCTTGTGGCGGATGCCGCGCTTCTTCGCCTCTGCGACGACCGCATTGGCAATCGAGTGCGGATAATGTTCCTCCAGGCAGGCTGCAATCTTCAGCGCCTCGGATTCCTCCATGTCGCCGAAGGTCTCAATGTGCATGACAGTCGGCGTCGCGCGGGTCAGCGTGCCGGTCTTATCAAAGACAATCGTATCGGCCTCTGCAATCGCCTCCATGAACTTTCCGCCCTTCACGGAGATCTTTCGATCACCCGCCTCGCGGATGGCGGAGAGCACCGAGAGCGGCATCGAGAGCTTCAGCGCGCAGGAGAAGTCGACCATCAGGAACGCCAGGCCCTTTGCCACATTTCTTGTGAGCAGGAAGGTCAGCGCCGCGCCGCCGAGCGAGTACGGCACCAGGCTGTCCGCAAGGTGGTAGGCTCTCGCCTCGGTGTTGGACTTTAACTTCTCGGACTCCTCAATCATCTTGACAATCTTGTCGTAGTGACCGCTGCCCTTTGCCTTTGCGACCTGAATCACACACTCGCCTTCTTCGACGACGGTGCCGGCATAGACATAGGCACCCGCGTGCTTCTCGACCGGCACGGATTCGCCTGTCATCGAAGCCTGGTTCACGGTCATCTCGCCTTCGAGTACCGTGCCGTCGAGCGGAATCACGTTCGAAGTGCGAACCACAATGCGGTCGCCGACCTGCACGTCCTTCACATCGATCAGGACATCGGCGCCCTCGGTCTTCATCCAGACCTTCTCGACCTGGAGGCTCATGGCGCGCGCCAGATCGCCGACCGACTTCTTGTGCGTCCACTCCTCGAGAATCTCACCGAGCTCTAAGAGGAACATGACCGAAGAAGCCGTGTCAAAGTCACTGCGGAGAATGGACGCCGTGATTGCGGTCGCATCCAGCACCGGCACTTCGAGACCGCGCGTCAGCAGGCAGCCGAGGCCGTGCACCACATAGCGGAGACTCTTGACCGTTGTCCAGACCGCGCGCACCGGCGCCGGCAGGAGCAACATGGTCGCCGCACGTCCCACAACCTTCCAGAACAGTTTGTCCTGGTAGTGGCGCGTCAGGGCGCGTCCGCTGTCTTCGGGCACTAACGAGAGCGCGTATTCATCCTGGTATGAAAAACCACAGAGAGCGTCTAAAAGCCGCTCTCTGTGGTCCGCCTCCCGATTGTACTTCACAATTGCGTCGCCTGTCCGCTCGAAGATCTTAACATCTTCCACAAAGGGCAGGTCACGCAGGTAGTACTCCAGAATATCCGCCTCACCGAGGGACATACGCGTCCCCGCGAGGTGGATACGCATTACGCGTCTGGATTCGTGGCGTATCGTATATCTCATGCTTCCGTCGCTGCCTCGTGCTCCTCAACCAGAGCCTTTGCCTCCTGGTAAGCTCTCTCCGCATCCGCTGCATAACGGCGCTCGTTCAGATCCTTTGCATCCTCATAGATGTCATCGCAGTTCTCGCGAAGCGTGGAGACAGTCTTCATCACGCAGTCCTTGCCGCGGAGCACCGCTGCGGTTGCATGCGTGTAAGCGCACTTTGCGTCTCTCGACTTCAGAATCGTGATACCTGCCGTACCGAACACCGTACCACCGACAAACAGACCAAGCTTAAACAGCTGCTTTGTACCAAACATCATTCTTACCTCCTAGGTTGAAATTCATTATCTATAGTTTAGCGTCTTTTCCGGAAAGTGCAAAATAAACTTATTTTGAAATCTCTAACAGCGCTTAGTGCAAATATCGCGGCAAAATATTCGCAAGAAGAAACAGACCGGACAAAAGCACTAAGACGAATATATGCAAACGATAGCTCAAACTAACATAACCCACATATTCGCGAATCAGGGCGTTCAGCGTGTAGTACCACTTGGTTTTTGCCCCGAACCCCTTGCACGGAAGGTGCATTCGCCGCGCGATCAGCAATGCCCGAAACACATGATAACTTGTCGTCACCACGGCGACGCGCGGATGGGTCCGCTCCATCAGTTCTCTGGAATATTCCAGATTTTGTCTCGTATTTCTCGATTGTTTTTCGACCAGTATTTTTTCCGGCGGAACCCTCCTTGACAGCGCATAACGCGCCATAGCCTCGCCCTCTGTGATATCTTCCCCCGGTCCCTGTCCGCCCGAAAGAACGAGCAGCGCCTTCTTATTCTTTTTTAAGAGGGCAATGCCGCGGTCCAGTCTCGCCGCGAGCAGCGGCGTGATGCGCTCCCCCCGGATGCCCGCCCCCAGCACGACAATATAATCGAAGTTCTGATTGTCCCGCCGGTGAATCAGGTTCAGCAGCGCGGAGATGGCATAGATTGCAAAGAGCAGCAGTCCGTACGTAATCCAGAGTCCCACCACCCCATAGACCATACGGCCCGCGAAGTTACTCTGCCAGTCGCCGAGCTGCGGCCAGAAAATCAGATAGGCAAAGAGTAAGATTGCAAAGAGCAGGGACAGCACGTTCTGCGGACGCAGTCCTTCGCGCCGCAATACCTGTATGCCCTGAATGAAAGGTGAGCACCAGAAGTAACGGAAACAGCAGGACTGTCAGCATGAAAAGAATCATGAGCAACACGAGCAAAAACCAGATCGGCGTATGCGCCTGCAGCCAGTCCGAATAGCGGAACAGCAGCAACAGGAGCAGGATGCCGACCCCCGCAAGCGCGAACAGAAAGCTCACGCCGCTCCAGAGCGTGCGCGGCTCTTTTACCATCACATAGATAAAGATTCCGATCAGCAGCACCGAAAACAGCTGAATGCCGTGCAGAATCAGAAGTTGTGTATTCGGATTCAAATATTCACCTCCCAAGGCTTTCTTGAATTGCTTCAGAATAGCATAAACCTCGATTCTCCCGCCAGTTCTAATTCGAAATCACTCGTTATCACTTGAAAGCTATACCTCTTATAGACTTATGCTTACACAAGTTTGAGAAACTCTCGCACTGCGCGGGACATGTAGCGATTCCGGCGGAAATAGAAATTGACTTCACGCACGGCCTCCCGCGCGTTCAGCTTGTAGAAGCAAAGGTTGGTATCATCGGGGACGTGTTTAATCAAAACATCGCCGTTGAATGAGATGCCCATGCCGTAGCAGGAGAAGTTATACGCTGTCACCTGCTGCTCCGGCTCAAGCCGCAGTTTCGGCGAAAATCCGGCCTCATGGCAGAGCCGGTCCGCCCGCTCTCTCGTGTCATTGCCCTCGCGGAGCAAAAGAAAGCGCTCCTCCCGGAATTCCTGCAGCGGCACCGGGGGGATGCGGGAATTTAGGTGCGCGTTGCGCTTGATATCCTCTGCGGTCAGCGCGTAGTTCCGCACTCTCTCATTGACCGCAAGCGCCTTCGGCACCGTGAGAAGGAGATGCTCTTCGCGGAAGAACTTTTTTTCATAGGCCGCGGCATTCAACTCGGTGTTGTCAATCAGCAAATCCAGCGAGCCGTCCGAGAGCCTCTCCTTCAGTTCCGAGGTCACGGCCTCCACGAGCTCAATGTGAATCTGCGGAAACTGCTCGGTAAACTGGGAGACCAGCGGCGGCAGTGCATATGAGGTGAAGACATTGGTCCCGCCGATCGAAACCGCTCCGTTTTGCAGGGCATTCCGGTCGTGCACATAGGTCGCAAGCCGTTTTCCACGTCGAGAATCAGTTCGACCGCACGGATATATTCCCGCCCGAGATCGGTGAGGCCGATCGGATTCGTGCTCCGGTCAAAGAGCGGCGCGCCGAGCCGCTGCTCGGTCTTTCGGACCGCATTGCTGAGCGAGGGCTGGGAGATAAAGAGTTTTTTTGCCGCACGCGAAAAACTCATCTCCCGGTATACTTCATAGACATAGCGCATGCCCTGAAACATATCTTCGCCTGACATTTTTCTCCTTTTTATACTTTTTATCTGTCGACGGTTACATTTCTTTTTTAGAATATCTTATATCACTTTATTGATATTTGTGAATAGTATAGCGCTCTGTTAGACTGGAGACAAGAACTTCAAAAAACCTATTTAGGGAGGTTTTACTATGACGGAAGTAAGAGAAGGGTATCGCCTGGAGCACGATTCGATCGGTGAAAAAGAAGTCCCGATTGACGCCTATTACGGCGTGCAGACGCTCCGCGCGCATGAGAATTTCAACATCACCGGGCTCAAGATGCATCCGGAGCTCATTGTCAGCGTTGCCCAGATCAAGAAGGCCGCTGCGATCACGAACTTTGAGGTCGGCGAGCTCTCGAAGGAGCGCGCAAGCGCAATCGTCAAAGCCTGCGACGAAATCATCGACGGCAAGCTGCACGACCAGTTCATTGTCGACCCGATTCAGGGCGGCGCCGGCACCTCTCTCAACATGAATGCCAATGAAGTCATCGCAAACCGCGCCATCGAGATTCTCGGCGGCACCAAGGGCGACTACAGCATTGTGAACCCGAATGACCATGTAAACTTCGGACAGTCGACCAACGATGTATTCCGTCCTGCGGCAAAATGGCGGCTCTCACGCTGCTCCGCCGCGCGCAGATTCAGCTGAAGCGCCTCGAAAAGGCCCTGCTCGAGAAGTCCGATGAGTTCGACGCTGTCATCAAAATGGGCCGCACGCAGCTCCAGGACGCCGTGCCGATTCGTCTCGGCCAGGAGTTCCACGCCTATGCGAGCGCCATCGGCCGCGACATTCGCCGCTTTGACAACGCAAAAGAAGAAATCCGCTCCCTCAACATGGGCGGCACCGCAATCGGCACCGGCTTAAACGCAGATACGACCTACTTCCACCGCGTCGTCAAGAACATGTCGACGATTACCGGCGAGGAACTCGTGCAGAGCTACGACACCATCGACGCGACCCAGAACCTCGACAGCTATGCGATGGTCTCGGGTATCGTGAAGAGCTGCGCTGTGAACCTCTCGAAGATGTGTAACGACCTTCGCCTCATGTCCTCCGGACCGCGCACCGGCTTCTGCGAGATTAATCTGCCCGCAAAGCAGAACGGTTCTTCCATTATGCCGGGTAAGATTAACCCCGTCATCCCCGAGGTCGTGAACCAGGTCGCGTTCAACATCATCGGCAACGATGTCACGATTACCATGGCGGCCGAGGCCGGTCAGCTCGAGCTGAACGCGTTTGAGCCGATTATCTTCTATAACCTCTTCGAGTCGATTCAGACCCTCAGCAACGCAGTCCAGACCCTTGTCGACAACTGCATCGTCGGTATCACGGCAAACGAAGAGCACTGCCGCGAGATGGTGGAGAGCTCCATCGGCATCATCACCGCCATCTGCCCCTATGTCGGCTACGAGACCGCGGCGAATATCGCAAAGGAAGCGCTCCGCACCAATCAGTCCGTCCGCGAGCTGATTCTGCAGAAGAAGCTGCTCTCCCGAGGAACAGTTAAAGACCATCCTCGATCCCTACACCATGACGAAGCCCGGTATTCAGGGCAGAAATCCGGCGGATTTACTCTCCGACTGAGTGTCCCCCAAAACAGCACATACAAAAAGCGCTCTGCAGCGTGATATGTACCCTCTTTACTGGACACGAAAGTGTCACAGTAAGGAGGGTTTTATCATGCGCTATGATTATGAATTCAAGAAGATGTGTGTCGACCTGTATCGACAGGGGAAATGGCCAGAGACACCGGAGGGTTATAACGATCCGGGTAACTTTCATGTCATGATTCGTCGATGGGCTCGTGCCGAAAAGGCAAATGGCCCCCAGGTCCTAAAGCATGGAAAGCAGCATCCGTGGACGCCTGAAGAGAAACTGAAGCTAATCACAAAGGTTCTCGCCGGGAGGACGGCACAGTCCGTTGCGCTAGAGGCCGGCATTGAGAGCCGTCTGCTCTATGACTGGGTGCAAAAATATAAGATTTACGGGTACAATGGACTTGTAAGTAAGAAGAAAGGCCGCAAGTCAAAGGATCCTGCGAAGATGAAGAAAGTAAATATCAACAATCCCAGAAAACTCCAGGAGAGTGAATACGAGGAACTCCTCCGGCTTCGTGAAGAGAACGCCTTGATTAAGGCCGAGAACGAAGTAATAAAAAAAAGGATAGCCTTGAGGGAAGAAAAGGAAGCTGCGCGACTCAAGGCGAGAAAGCAGCGATCATCAAAGAACTCCGCGACAGAGGATACAAACTGAAGTACCTGCTGACAGCAATGGGAATGTCCCGGTCCACCTACTACTATGAACTTGGCAGGACTGACGCAGTTGCTCTCAGGAATACAGGCCTTTCCGCAGAGATCCGCAGAATTTACGATGAGAACCGGCAGCGATATGGTGTCCGCCGAATTACGGCGGAGCTGCATAATCGTGGATTTGAGGTCAATCACAAGCGTGTTCAGCGGCTCATGCACGACATGGAACTGTTCGGCAAGCGTCCGAAGGAGAAGTATTATTCTTACAAAGGTGAGGTGGGCAAGACCGCGGACAATCTCCTTAAACAGGATTTTATTTCAGACACACCCCTCGAGAAATGGACAACAGACGTATCTCAGTTCAACATGGGATGGGGGAAGTGCTACTTTTCTCCGATCCTCGACATGTGCGGGAACGAGATTATCTCGTACAATGTTTCGCTGCATCCTAATATGGAACAGATTAAGGACATGCTGGATAAGGCATTTGCAAAGTTCCCAAAGTTAACAGGCTTGATTATGCATTCAGATCAGGGCTGGCAGTATCAGCACGCCTACTATCGAACCGAGCTTGAGAAGCATGGCATCACACAGTCGATGTCCAGAAAGGGGAATTGCCATGATAACGGCATTATGGAGTCGTTCTTTGGTCGGATGAAGAATGAGATGTTCTATGGACATGAGCAAGAGTTCAAGTCCTTTGAGGAATTCGTTACTGCAGTCGATGATTATATCGATTACTATAACAACAGGAGAATCCAGAAGAAAACAAACTGGATGCCTCCTGTACAATACAGGATAGCATCCAGTTGCGGTGCCTAACGATAGTCAATGTGTCCAGAATTCTGGGTACATATCAGCGATGCAGAGCGCTTTTCTTTGCCAAAAACAATTACCACTGGGAAATCAGGTAAATGAGACCCGATCCGAACATGTCCGCCATCGAGTGAACCAGTACAATCGGGAGCAGGTTCTTGATGAACTTGTGGTAGGACACATAGTAGAGCAGACCGAAGAAGATACCGATGATGAGCGCCGAAGCCATGCCCTGGTAGGTGTGGAACGAAGCGCGGATAATCGTCGAGAATACCAGCGTGCCCCACTTGTACTTCTCCTGCACGGTGCCGAGCAAACCGAGGAAGTAGAACTCCTCATAGAACGCGTTCAGCAGCGCGTAAATAATCGCTACCTTGGAGAGCGCCGCAAACTTCGGGAATACCGAGAGCAGGTTGATGTGGCTCAGGCTCTCCGCCGAGAAGTAGTTGTAGCCGTTGTCGAAGATCAGATACAGAATGTCCGCGCTGAGACCCATGATGATGAAGAGCACCAGGTACTGCGGGATAATCTTCCAGTTCAGCTTGAACTTGACCTGCTTGAAGTCAAAGTTCCGGATAAAGAGGTAGATGAAGACAATCGCCAGCATGGTCGCCTGATACCTCAGGTTACTGGAGTAGGCGGCACCCTCGGTTGCCACATCTGTTGTTGTCTCCGCGACCTCCGTTGCAGCTTCCGTGACCGCTGTCGCAGCCGCCTCAACGGCCGGTTTCAGGGTCGCGAGGTACATCTGCGTGGAGATGACAATAAACTTCCCGAAGAGAATCAGGGTGATGATGATGACATCAAACCATCTGAGGTTTTTTGTCTTCTCTCTCGGGAGGATAATGTCGCGTATATTCATGCTAAGTTACCCCCTTTGTGATTTTTAGTGTCCTCATTATAGCAAGGACAACATAAACTTACCACCCCATTTTAACAGATGCCGAATTTTGCACAGAAAATACCCCCAACTTATCAGGAATTTGCACACAATTCAGATTCTGTCTCTTCCGGAACGGAAAAAGCGCCGCACTGTGGTGATATCCCACAGTGCGGCGCTCTCTTGTCCGCTTTCGTCTCAAAGCTGTGCGTCCAGCTTCTCCTCCAGTGCCTGCTGCGGCACTGCGCCGATCACGCGATCCACAAGCTTGCCGTCCTTGATGATGACAAAGTTCGGGATACTCATGACCTGAAACATCTGTGCAAGCTCCGGCTCATCGTCCGAGTTGACCTTGCCGACCTTGACCTTGCCCTCGTACTTCTCCGCGAGCTTCTCAACCACCGGCGCCATCATCTTGCAGGGGCCGCACCAATCCGCGTAGAAGTCAATGAGCACCGGCTCCTTGGACTCCAGAACTTCCTTCTCAAAACTATCTTTGTGAAACGATATTCCATCGCACTACCTCCTTAGGGTCTGATTTTGTGCATAAAATCAATAACTACTCCTATTTTGCCAGAGTCAGTGACAGATGTCAAGCCCTCTCAGAGACCGAATTCCGCCGGAGCAAGCGACACCGTTCCGTCTTCCCGGACAAAGCAGGGAATACCGACATAACCGCCCTCTCTGACCGGTCGGAATGCCTCCTCGCGGTCGCGAAGCTGTAAAAATGCCTTCAGATAGGCCACATGCTCGCCGATATTGATGATTTCAAACTCGCTCTCTCTGCCGCTCGCCTTGATCTTTTCCGCGACTTCCACGCAATCCGGGCAGCTCGGCATCCCGTACACCTTAATCATTCTGCTTCTCTCCTCCCTGCTGAAAATGTCTCTTTGCAAATTCCATATCCTGCACAAACTCGGCGGTACCGAGATAGTTGCCCTCCGCATCCCGCACGGCGCGGTAATTGACCAGCATGGTCTTTCCGCCCTTCTCGGCCCAAATCGAGACGCTGCTCTGCCGTCCCGCGCGGAACTCGCCGATAATCTGGCGCACCAGCGGCTCTACCTTCGGCGGATGGCAGGAGAACACCTCGCGGTCCAACGCCATCTTCGGGCGCTTGAACGCCTTCTGCCCCTCGTTCTCGTTGAAGTAGCGGTTGATGTTGTCGGCGTCGACAAAGGTGATTTCCATCGGAATCGTGTTCAACAGCCACTCGAGCTGGTCTAACTTCAGGTGACCGCCCGGCATCACAATCTCTCCGACAAAGGAAGAACTGCGGCGCTTTGTCTCTGTCACATCGACCGCAACCTGCACTTCCTTCTCCGTTGCCGCAGGCTTATCTTCCTCTGCCGCTTCATAGACCTTGCTCACGACGCCGAGGCAGTTCTCATAGTCCTTGGAGTCGCGGTAAATCTGCTTCCACTCATCCTCCGTGAAATTCACGGCGCAAATCGGAAACAGAATGTTGGTCTCCTTGTAAATCATCTCGTCCGCGCGCCGCACAACAGCCTCTGCCGCCGCCTTCCAGGCGTCGTCCTCGACCTCTGCCTTGTCAAGTCGACCCAACTCGTCGCGGATTTCATCGTCCACCGTCCACATCACAGAGGACGGGCCAGTCACATCATATTTTACCTTTAAAAGCGGATAGAGCAAGTCGCCCTTCTTTGCGTAGTGCACCGTGACCTCGCGGATTGCGTGCACCGCATCCTTTAAGGAGACACCGAGTTTTGCCGCATCGCGGAAACTCTCGATGCGCTGGGAGAGCGCCTGGTTTTCCCGCGTCAGGGTCTCGAGCGGATGTCCCGGAATCGCAATCAGCTTGGCCGCGAGCACATTCTTATCGCCGTACTGCGCCTGCTGCTCCGCCTTCTCGTGGTCGGCAATGCGAATCATCGACGCTGCGACCTCTCGCTCGGCATTTGCAATCCGCTCTTCCTTGGTTGCCCCGTGAAACAGTGCCGAGTGAATGTCGCAGAGCTTCTGCACTTCCTCGAGCGGCATGCCGTCCTTCATGAGCTGCTGCTCCGCCTGCATGATTTCGGACGCTTCGACCGAGTGGAACTCTTTCCGGAAATCCTCCCGCACCGTGTCGAGCGATTCACCCTGACTGAGACGCGTGAGATAGCTCTTCAAAGCCTCCGCTCTCTCCGGCTTCGCATTCGGAAAATTGTACTGCGCGGTCGGCGGCACCGGCGGCTTGACAGGGGCAGTCGGCGGCGTGGGAGGCGTCGGCTTGGTCGGCGGCACCGGCGCGCCGTCGGCTCCGCTCACCTGAAAGCCCTTCTCCTCAAAGGCCTTCACAATCTTCTCCATCGGGATGCCCTTCATCCGGGAACCCTTCGGCACCGTCATCACCTTACCCGCCGAAGCCAGAATCTCCGGCTCCGTAATCTCCTTGAAACCGACACTCGCCATAATCTCCTTGAATTCCGGGTACTCCGTTGCGAGCTCGTACACTGTTTCTGAAATCTATGATTTTCTCCATGGATATGCCTCCAAAGTGGTTTGTTCGTCCTTACCGTTCCACTATAGCATATCTCCCGCAAAAAACCGTGATTACGGCAACAAAAGCTGAAATTTCATCTCCCTACGTCCGGCACAGTGCCATTTAGCCCCGTCACGCCTTTGCCTGCCGCATGAGCGGCAGACGAACAGGGCACTGAACGCTACCGGTTTATTCCGCAAACGCGTTACCGCGCAAAGGATAAAGAGGCTTTCGTCCCTGATAACGACAGAGTCTACACGATAACGGAATCGGCAGCGTCGTCTAAATTCAACTTATAATAATGGGCGTTAAAATAGGTTTCTTCTCCCCACTTTTTATAGCGCGTCTTTCTGTCCTCCGCAAACCCGAATTTGCGAAGCAGCGCGATTGAAGGGAGATTCGCGTCGGCCACTTCTCCCGTAACGGACTTCCCGCCTTTTGCTTTCACCCAGCGAAGGATGGCAGCGACCATCTCGGTTCCGAGGCCTTCTCTCCAATGCTCCTTTGCAATGCAATACCCAATATCATAATTCCCGTTTTCGGGGAATATACAGCAAGTCCCGACAGGTATCCCATCTGCTTTCCGTTCGGCAAGCAGATAATATCCCTCCGGATTGTCCTCCATCTCGTCGACACATTTGAGATACGCTTCGTCCATATACTCACGAACAGGATCACTCATGTACTTTCCGTTTTCTCTGTCACCCCACAGAGATAAGGTAAAGTCTTTGTCGGATTTCCGCCAAGAACGAAGCCTCAATCTTGGCGTTTCCGGATTTTTAATGAGAAGCATTGTGTATGGTCCTCCTATTGGTTGCGCAATACAAAACTCATAGGGCTTCCCTCACCTTACAGCGTCAATGTATCTCCGTAAATCGCATACTTTCCCCGCATGTATCCGGTCAGGGCTGTGTCCAATTCCTTTTGGCTCGGCTTGCGGTGATAGTCATTCCGGCTGAAATAGGCCGCAAGAACGCCCAGGCCAAGGATTACTTGGAGAGATAGCCGAGCAGGAGACGTCGTTTCCACCGGTGACTCTTTGGGTTCTCTTGGCACATGAATCATTTTCCTCTCTCATCCAGACAGCCTTCTTCCAGCCTTCTTCAATCTTTACCTCTGATAATCACATCATCTTCTCATACTACACAGTACTCTATTTCTCCTCTCGCAATGTGTAAATCGAAAAATCGCTCTTATTCTTTTCCCAGGCAAATATTATATATTGCTTATAGGAATAGGGATCTTCATCCATCCAATTCCCTTTCAAGTCTTTCCACTCTCCTCCCAAGAGTATATATAATATGAGTCATCCCCTCGATTCCAGCAAACATTTACAGACAGTTGACGTGGAAATTCTCTAGGTCCAATCCATTCTTCTTTTCTCTTCTCGCTATCGAATTGCTGCTGCGTAACATAATAAATACGTCCATTCATATCATATCCGTATTCTTTTAGCACATCCAATAGACACTGCATGTCATTTTCTCTTTTTTCAGGCTCTCGTATCACGCAAACATTGACACGGTTCCATGGCATAATTTTCAAGTATTCTGTAATCAATTCTGTTGCATTTTGCTCGTGCCCGTTATATGGCACTATGGGTATCACGATGGCAAGCTCGTACGTTCCCGGCTCATAGATTCGATCAAAGATCTCCCGGAACTTTTCTTCCGCCTGATTGCGCAATACAAAGCTCATATAGTTGTCACGCAGCGTATTCTTCTCATAATCATAGTCAAGGACGATTTCTTCTTTTTCTTCTTTCTTCGGAAACTTCTCGGAAGTAAACGCGAGCTCATAGGTATTGCTGGTCGAATAGAAAATATCACTCGCCAGATACGTTACACTTCCCTCTCCCTTCGGTGTCAGGGTATCTCCGTATATCGCATACTTTCCCCGCATGTATCTGGTCAGGGCTATGTCCAGTTCCTTTTGGCTCGGCTTGCGGTGATAGTCATGCCAGCTGAAATAGACCGCAAGAACGCCCAGTCCAAGGATTACTTTGGGGAGATAGCCGAGCAGGAGACATTGTTTCCACCGGTGACTTTTTTTGTGCTCTTGCTGCATTCCTCGTCCTCCCTTGCGACTTACATCTCTGAACGCTCGGCTTAATTTACCGCAATTCTGTTGCAACGCTCGCAGAAGGCTGCCTCTGCTTCCTGACAGCGGCGCATATAGGTTCCGAGTGCTTCCCGGTGATGCAATTGTTGTGCCCGCCAGCGGTTTATGATCCCCGTCATTTCGTCAAGCCCGTCGTGCGACACCGAGACATAGCGAAGCCCGGAAAGCGTATGCCGGAGTTCGCCGATATCGCTTAGAATGTAATTGCACTGCAAAGCCATCTCTTCACAGTTCTGCATAGACTCTCCGGCATCCGCATAAGAGATACCGACTTCTCCCCGGTAAGTACTGCTGTTGTCTGCCGGTTCCTTCGCGAGGAAGCCCTCTGTATCAAACAACTTGCTGCCTCTCCTGCTGCGCTCCCCGCGGGAAGAAGCGCAAACTGTGCCTGTAATCCCTTCTCCAGGCGTGCCGCATAGTGCAGCAGAATCTCTTCGGTTTCACGCGCATCGTAAAGAACTCGCTTGGCAAGCGCAAACAGCGGACGCTTACCCGGCACATCCGATTTAAGCTCTTCCAGTGCGGAAATTCCGCAGGTTTCCCAAAATGCATGACTCCAGCGCTGCTTTGTCACGCTTTAAGCTATCAACGCCCGCCTGAATTTCTGCCGTATGCTGTTTCCGCAAAAGTTCAGCCAGTTTCCAAGGATACTGTGCCCCGGCCGGAATCCAAAAGAGCGGATAGCAACTCTCCTCACAGCTTCCGATTGTCTGATCTACACTTCGGCAGACATAGGCAACATTCTTGCTCAGCGCAAGAGAGGGCGGCGCCTGGAATCTCAAAAGTCCGGGATATCCACCTCTGCTCATACACCCCGAAATCGGATCTGACACCTGCTTAAACGGATAATTCAGATTGCAAAACACCCTATAATCATCCAAATAATACGCTTGTGTGACATTCATCCACGCGGATTTCACCCAATCACAAGCTCCTGTAATCGCTTACTATACGCCTCGATTCCAAACTGAAGCATACCGATGGTACAGCGATTAAATGTCTGATCATGGCGTATCATCGGCAATCCGCCTTCGTCCCGATAGAATGAGTTCGGCCTTATACCGTCATTGTCAGCCAGTTGCTTCGTTGCCTCCAATTTTTCTACTATGAATTTGCTCATAGATCGACTCAATACCCCCGGCAATCCAATAACGCATCCGATTCCTTCCCGATAAAAATCCAAAGATTTATTCCAGGCATCCCCCGCTTCATTTAAACCGTTCTGTATGTCTTTGGGAAGCTTCCCTTTCAGTTTTAGTACGATTTCCCCGGCTCCTGCCGGCCATCGTTCAAATGGGTGCTCCTTTGAGTAAATTTCAGAATAAAATCGATAGGCAGAAAAATGTAACAGCGGAATAATGTCAGGAAGAAATTTCATTGTTCTCCCGCCGAGTTTGAGGTGCTCAATAAAATTATAATTATGCGGTAGTGAGTTTGCGTGAAATACCTGTATCAGCGCCATTGTGGGGTGCATGAGATCAGCCCGCTTGTCCGGCGGGAGTTTCATCAGTTCATCCGAAACAACCTTGGCATATTCGGCCCAATTCCCTTCCTTTTCTACTTTCTCCTGTAACCTCACGCTCCCGTCTCCGTCGATATGGAGCAGCCGAAATGCATAGTGATATGCCATTACATTGCATTCCGGTCATTATCTACTTCCGGCACATCTAAGGCCACCTGATTTCGCGCAAAATATCCTCGCTGTTCTGTATATCCGATTCCGTGTACAATATCATTATCGGCATAGATACTATATATATCATTGCGCATCTCTTCTACTTTTTCCGCGCCCCAGTGTTGCACAAGCTCATCCCAATGTTCCGGCGGAATTCCCGGCGCATCAAACACATAGCAGCGCGTATTCTGCAATTCCGGAAAAACTCCCTTTGCGGTAACCGCACGTTTCCCTCCCTGCGAATGTGCGCTGAGGGTCAGTTTATTCTCTTGCATGAACTGCCTGCACACCCGGGCAGTCTCATCATCTCCTTCTTCGATTTGCCGTAAGGTATCCTGCACGTTCAATAAACTTGCTCTGTCAAGCGGAGAAATCCGCTCGTAAGCAAATCCGTCCTTTTGGAAATGACCGGTACAGTCACTCTCCATATTTGCATTGTCACTCCAGGCTGCTCTCGGCGTCCCGCGAAATACCATGCTCACGCCTTCTTTGATTCCCTGTCTTTCACTACCTTTGTAAATAAAAACCGCAGCTGAAATTGCCTTTGCGTCTGTGATAGTGTCTGCTTCCTTTCGCGTGACTCCGTGCGCAATCAGGTCATTGGTATTTTTGTTGAAACTTGTATAGTATATCTTCGCATTTCCAATATCGGAGATACCGGACTCCTCTTTGAGGCAGGCTTCCAGAAGTGTCAAATCATTTACATCAATATTATAGGGATTTCCATTGTCATAGGAAATCCTTGCCTCTTTGACAATATCACTAATAGTTGCACCTTGCTTTTTAATTTTTAATTTGGGAACAGGAAGATACAAAACTTCATTGTATACTACCTGTTGTATATATTCCTTTTCCCTAATTCCGCTCTCATTTTCTTTAGTATTCATTCTTTACCTCTGATAATCACATCATCGTCTCATACTACACAGGACTCTATTTCTCCTCTCGCAAGGTGTAAATCGAAAAATCGCTCTTATTCTTTTCCCAGGCAAAAATTATATATTTCTTATAGGAATAGGGGTCTTCATCCATCCAATTCCCTTTCAAATTACGATTTCGATACTCCTCCTCATCCATGTAATATATTATTCCGTCAACTCCGTATTGCTCTATCTTTAACATCCTTAATAATTCTCGCATATCTCCCTCTATCATCTCTGAATTCCGAACCACACAAATACTGATATCACTGAGGGGAATATGCTCCAAGTGCTGACTGATTGTCTCAACCGCAGTCGGATTTAGCTTCCTCCAAGGTGCTGCTTCAACTTTCATGACCAATTCATACGTTCCCGGCTCATAGATTCGATCAAAGATCTCCCGGAACTTTTCTTCCGCCTGATTGCGCAATACAAAGCTCATATAGTTGTCATGCAGCGTATTCTTCTCATAATCATAGTCAAGGACGATTTCTTCTTTTTCTTCTTTCTTCGGAAACTTCTCGGAAGTAAACGCGAGTTCATAGGTATTGCTGGTCGAATAGAAAATATCACTCGCCAGATACGTTACACTTCCCTCTCCCTTCGGTGTCAGGGTATCTCCGTATATCGCATACTTTCCCCGCATGTATCTGGTCAGGGCTATGTCCAGTTCCTTTTGGCTCGGCTTGCGGTGATAGTCATGCCAGCTGAAATAGACCGCAAGAACGCCCAGGCCAAGGATTACTTTGGGGAGATAGCGAAGCCAAAGAGGTCTCTTTTTTTCCGCCGCTTTCTCTCTACTTGCCTCTGTCTGTTCTCTCATGTCCTGTTGCATGTCTGTTTTCTCCTTCCTATGCCTCTTATCTCATCAGAAGGCAACTCTCATCCGTATTTCCCTCGCATAGAAGCCCCCACCGGTACAGAGCAAGATAGCGAAGCAAATCCGGTATCTCATGACCTGATATCTCCCGCTGACGGATTTCCGCTGCATTATGTGAAATCCGACACCCGCTTTCTGCTTCCCGGCAAGCAGCCGGTCTTTGAAAAAAGTGCTTATCCTGCGTTTCTCCCGCTGTATTTTGCCGGGATGTTCCGGCTGTTTTCTGTCTCTCAGTCATCATCATCCTCGTGGTAGGCGTCATCTTCCTCCTGCATTGCCGCAAGATCGTCTTCTGCCGCCCAAATACAATTTTCCAGATAGCGCTGGTATCTCTGCTGCGCTTCCAATGCCCGCGCAGAGAATTCTTCCGTTTTTTGTCGCATCCGTGCCCGCAGGCTCTCTTCAACCGGATAGGCTCTTTCATCCTGTTCATCTCCCGCGTGTCCGCTCGCCGCAAGTGTACGGATGCGCTGCCCCAGTTGTCCGTTATCCCGCAGCGCTCTTTGCAGCACGCGCAAATCCCGCTCACAGTCGCGAATATCGCTACAACGACAGCTCATGCTTTCCTTCCTCCTCTCTGAATCATCGTCCCGAGTGCCCGGTCAAAGGCCTCCGCCGTGTGGTTGACTTCGTCCAGCTGTGCGAGCAGCGATTCAAAAATATCCGAGGCTGTGAAGCCTGCGCGGATGAGCGCTCCGCAGCCGCTCGGTAGGCACTCTGCATGTCTCCCGTAAACATCTGCGCGAGGTCTTCATCTACCGCTTGAATCCCATCCCAAATTTCCCGCAATTCTTCTCCGAGCAAGCCCCACTGATCGTGCAGCAATTGCAAAGCCTCATGCCGTAACTCTATTTTCATGGCCTTCCCCTCTCAGCTCTCCGCAGCCGTAAACGCCTCACAAAAGCCTTCGGTTTCACTTTGCAGACACCGTCCTGCCTCAAGAGCAGCCTCGTCGAGCAAAGTCTGCTTCTCATCCAACGTAGCCTGCATGCCGTCCAGCGCCTGCTCAAAAAAAGCCGAAAAGAGCCGCACAAATCCCATCTCTTCCCTTGCCGCTCCAGACGCTCTGATCCATGCCGCGCTCCAGCGCCGGATATCCCGCGCCGCGCAAGCGAGTCGGCGCTGCAGAACATGTGTCTTTTCCCGCGCCGCTTCGAGCTGCGGCAAATTCACATAGAGATCCATCTTCCCTCCTTTTACGATTCCGACGATGCAAACACTGTGCCTTCGTGAAACCCGCCTTCGTCATCATTGCCGGGCCAGAATTCGAGATACATGCGGATGTGCTCATTGCTCGCCTTCCACAATTCCGTCCGGTTATCCTCTCCCTCTTTGACAAGCGGGCCTCCGTGCCCCGCCCGGTACGAGAGCAGCAAAATATAGCTTTTTCGAAGCGGTTTATATTTGGCTTGCCCAAGCTTCGCGCGAATGCTCTCATAGGCAAACAGCTCCTCCCGGTTAAATCGGTCTTTGCGGTAATTTGCCTTTCGCAGGATGTCGTCCAATGTCCAACCGGTATTGACGCCCATTTTTTTGAGCGGCAATTTCAGCACCGCGCGATAAATCTCGTCCTGCGTCTTCTGTTTCTCCGGATCCGCATAAGCCTCTCTCCGGAGCGCCCAGAGATCCGGCATATAATTTCCGGCTCTCCACTCGGCCCTGCACGCTTCCCCGCGCTGCGGATTGCAAGTCACCACAGCCTTGCAGAGGCAGTTGCCGTCATACTGTCCCTGCGCTAACACTTCTGCCATGTCGGCGGCACCGAATTGCTCGTCGTCGACATAATAGAGCAGCAGATTCACACCGAGGTCTCGTGCCTTCAGGAGTTTCCCGAGTTTTTTTGGATATCCTGCTTCTTTTTCCTTTTCGTCTTTTTCTCACCAGCGCGATGATTTCCTGCTCGTCGACAAGCTGCATATAGGTCTCAAAGCTCGTATCGCCGTCGATTTCTTCGTCGGTCCAGATGTAGGCAACCGGCTCTGCAACCAGTTTCACATGGTCCGCACCGTAAACTTCGGCCAACAGATTTTGATACTCTGTCTCAACCCGTTCGCGATACACAAAGGACATATAGTTATCCTGTTCCCGCAACGGATTCCCACTGTAATAAACATTGACCAGCTGATTGGTCCCGGCATACCTCTTTGTCTGAAAGGTCGCGGAAAGGGCAGTATGAGGCGCTGTCTTAGGCGTATACTCTGCCTCATAATAAGATGTCAGTGTGTCGCCGTATTTCGCGTATTTCCGGGACAGATACTCGGCTGTCTGCTCCTTCGCCGCTGCAAGTGCCTCCGAAACCTGCTCATCGGTCTGTACCGCAGCTGTGTCCTTTGGCTGCTTCACCGTACCGCAGCCTCCCGCTGTGCACAAAAACAGCGCCGCCATTGTCAAGGCGACGCCTCTCTTCCATCCCTGCGCGCAGTTCTTTCCCATTCCGCTTCCCCTTTCAACCATCTGCCTTTCGGCCCGGTCTCTCTCCCGTTTTGCTCGTACGGCGCAATCACTCTTCTGTTTATTTCCCGAAATTCATTCGTAATCTTGTACTATTGAGTCTGTTTTATATCAACATTCTATGACTTTTATTTACTTTAGTCAAGCTTATTCCCGCTTCCGCAAGCCGTCTGCGTTGACTTTCCACGGCTTTCCCGCTATTCTGACAATAAAAAAAGGAGATTTTCACAATATGACGCGAGCAGCAACTTATGTCTCTCCCGCGCAGGCTGTCGCCGCCGTGCGGGACGGTGATTATATCGACTACGGTTTCGGCGGCAGTTTTCCCGAACTTCTGGACAACGCGCTTGCCGCGCGCACCGGTTCCGTCCGCCGTGTGACTGTGCGCGGCGGTTTGGTCATCGCTCCGAAAATTGCCGTTCTCGAGGCTGATCCGGAGGGACAGTCCTTCCGCTATGAGAGCATTCACCTCGGCGACTACGAGCGGAAACTGTACCGCGCGGGGCGCATTGCCTTTGTGCCGATTGCTCTCCGCCTGGTTCCGTTTTTTGTATCGGCAGGGAAAATTCCGCTCGGATGTCGCCTTTGTCCCGGTATCCCGTCCGGATGCCGAGGGAAATGTGAGTCTCGGCACAGGCTGCTACCTCTGGAAGACCATCATCGACTGCGCAAGGACGGTCATCTTTGAGATCAACGAGCACCTTCCCTTCCTGCCGGGTGTGGACGGCTCAAACCTCTGCCGCCTCGATGAAGCGGATATGGTTGTCGAGGGCACACATGCGCCGCTATCCGAGCGCACTTACCGCGCGCCTTCGGAGATTGACCGAAGAATTGCGGAGCTCGTGGTGAACGAGATTCCGGACGGCGCCGTACTCTCGCTCGGCGTCGGCACGGTTCCGTTTGCGATTGCCTCTGCCCTCGCGGACTCCGACAAAAAAGACCTCGGCTGCCACACCGGCACCATCAGCGATGCTTATCGGAAACTCTACCTCGCGGGCAAGCTAACGAATGCAAGGAAGGAGTTCGACACCGGGCGCAGCAGCTTTAATCTCGCGATGGGCAGCTCAGACTTTTACGACTGGCTCCGCGAGAATCCGGACTTGTTCCGCCCGGACTCGATTGACTACATCCACGACCCGGCGCGCATCGGGAAACTTAGCCGCGTCATCAGCATTAACGGCGGTGTACAGGTGGATCTCATGGGGCAGGAGAACGCCGAATCGGCAAACGGCATGCAGCTCTCGGGCATCGGCGGTCAGATGGACTTTCTTGAGGGCGCGTTCCGCTCGGAAGGCGGCTGCGGCTACATCTGCATCAATTCCTCCCGCCTCACCAAGGACGGCGTACGGAAGTCGAACATTCTTCCCTTTATTCCCGGCGGCAGCACGGTCTCCGCACCGCGCACGCTGATTGAGGCAGTCGCAACCGAGTACGGCATTGCACATCTCGCGGGCAAGAGCCTCGCCGAGCGCCGCGAGGCCATGATTGCGATTGCACACCCCGACTTCCGCGATGCGCTTCGCCTTGAAAAGCCGGATCTCTCGCTCTTTCTCTGACGCGGGCGCAAAGGAACCGTGCTCATGAATTTCAATTTACTGCTGATTACACTGATTATTTTTTCCTGTATCTTCTTCAATAAAATCTCGTTCCGTTTCGGCATTCCGACTCTCTTTGTCTTTATTCTCCTCGGAATGGCCTTCGGAAGCGACGGCTTTGCGCGCATTTCCTTCGATAACTTTGCGCTCTCGGAGACAGTGTGCTCTGTCGCCCTGATTTTCATCATGTTTTACGGCGGTTTCGGCACCAATTGGAAAATGGCGCGCCCGGTGGCGCGCCAATCCATACTGCTGTCGACGGCGGGCGTGTTTCTGACCGCTCTCTTTCTCGGGCTCTTCCTCTTTCTCCTCATTCGGCGCGAACTCTGGCTCTGCTTTCTGACCGGCTCAACCCTCGCCAGCACAGACGCGGCCTCCGTCTTCTCGGTGCTCCGCTCCCGGAAACTGGACTTAAAAGAGAATACCGCCTCGATTCTGGAACTCGAGAGCGGCAGTAACGACCCGATGGCCTACATGCTGACACTGGTCTGCCTCTCCTTTCTGACAGGCAAGGCCGATGTCGGCAGCATACTCCGCCTCTTGACCGCGCAGCTTGTCTTCGGCATCGCAATCGGCGTGCTCTGCGGCCTTCTGTCCTACCGCATTTTAAAGAGCGTTTCCTTTGAGGTAGACGGCTTCGATGTGATTTTCATCGCGGGCATTGCGCTCTTTTCCTATGCGCTCTCCGCGGCGCTCGGCGGAAACGGGTATCTCTCGACCTACCTGACCGGCATCATCCTCGGAAATGTGAAAATGAGCGGCAAGAAGAACATTGTCCACTTCTTTGACGGGCTGACCGGCCTCATGCAGATAGCGGTCTTTTTCCTGCTCGGCCTGCTCGCGACGCCCTCGCTGCTCCCGGGCGTTCTGGTCTCCGCCGTCTCGGTGTTTCTGTTCCTCACCCTGATTGCACGCCCGCTCGCGGTGAAACTCCTGCTTCTGCCTTTCCGCGCGAGCAAGGGACAGAGCCGTCTCATCTCCTTTGCGGGGCTCCGCGGAGCCTCCTCGATTGTCTTTGCGATTATGGCGGTGCAGACCTTAAAGAGCGACACACGCTTTTTCCACATCATCTTCTTTGTCGTTCTGCTCTCGCTCCTCTTACAGGGCAGTCTCCTGCCATTTGCAGCGCAGCGCTTTGACATGATCGACTTAAGCAACGATGTCATGAAGACTTTCACCGACTACAGCGAGGAGCTGCCGGTACAGTTCATTCAGCTCACACTCGCCGAGGACAATGAGTGGGTCGGAAAACGCATTTTCGAGCTTTCCCTGCCACTCCAGTTCCTGTTTCTTCTCATTGTGCGCGGCGAGCAAAAGCTGGTTCCGAAGGGCAGCACACTGCTGGAAGCAGGCGACTCCCTGATTCTCTGCGCCCCCGCAATCCAGACGCGAAACGCCATGCAGCTCTCGGAGATTGAGATCGATAAGTCGAGCGAATATCTCCACTGCCGCATTCGAGACATAAAATTACCGCGCGGAGAGATTATTTTTCTCATCCAACGCGGTAATCAAAGTATTATTCCGAACGGTCAGACCGAAATTCTGGCGGGCGATGTTCTCATGCTGACGCGTCTCAAAGAGAAGACGCGCCCTTCTCGCCGACCGAGCGGAGCTCCAGCATGAGGTCAATGAGTCCGACCCGGTACCCGGCAGCAGAAAAGACAGCGCTCTCTCTGCCTCTTCTCAAAATGCTGAGAGGCAGCTGCCCGGGCTCGAGGAAAAGTTTTCTCGCGAGTGTTTCCTCGCAGGCGTCAAAATCCGCGAGGCGATAAAAAGCCTCCGGGAAAATCTGTTTCAGTGCTTTACAACTGCCTCTCTCTGCCGCCGCTTCCTCTTTCAGGAAAAAGCGCAGGGAGAGCTTTTTTTCCGCACATAGCGCCCGCAGCGTATCACGCTCCGCCAGAATCTCGTTTGCGATATGTTCGCTCGGCTCTTCGCCCGGAGAAAGCAAAAATTCCATCGCAAAGGGACTTTCGTTTTCAATCCCGCCGATTGCCGGCAGCCGGATGTCGCCGAGCAACTCCTCCGTGCGAACTTCCGGGAAGCCTAGCGTAAGCTCTTTTTCCGCGCCGCCCGCAAGTGTGAAAGCAAGCCGCTTTCCGTAGGCGTTTCCGTTCGGCAGGCGCTTTCGGTGAAAAGCTCATAGTCGCCGTCCGGCAGGCGCAAGGTGAGACAATTCCCTTCCCACGCTCTCTTCTCGAGATCCAGCTCTTTTCCGTTTCCGTAGAGCGTCCAGTGCTGCTCGTAGCGGAGCTCTGCATCGCCCTTCCGGAGCAGCAGCACATTCCGCGCGACATCCTCCGCGCAGAAGGGATGGAAAGCACCGTCCTCAAAGTAGAGCGGCGCGCCGTCCTCTTCCCTGCGCTTTACCGCAATGCCGCTGCCGCGGAGTGTCCGAAGCGCCGTGAGAATTTCCGCCTCGCTCCGACTGCCCTTTGCGAGGCTGCGCCGCGCCGCCGCAAGCGCCGCCGCCGTGCTTTCCCCGCGGAATGCTGCGAGCGGCTCAAGGCCGAAACGCTCCGGCAGTATGCCCTCGAGAAAGGCTGCGACCGGCACCCGCTTCCGGTGTCGCATGGCCGCCTGATACTCGGGCTCCAGCAATTCTTCCCGCACATCGATCATATCCTTTTCCGAGAGCGAGGCGAGAAACGCCCGCCGGTACATGCGCTCTTCCGGCGTCACGGCGCGCCGCAAAAAGGCTGCCGTGCGATCGCGCCGCGCCGCGCGCTTTGCCTGTAACTGTTCACTGCAATGCGCGAATTTCCGGGCGGCAAGCGAAATCTGTTCCGCGCTCGCCCGCGGTGCGGTGCGCACGCCGTTCGGCGCAAAGAAGCGGAAGGCCTGCTCGGCCGCCTCTGTTTCGCATTCGGACTCCGCAATGCGCTGACTGCCGCTCCGGAGATCCAACATTGCGGCGCGCGTCCCCTGCTTTCCCTGAAAAACGCAGGTAGACACTGCCCTGTCCGAGCGAGAGCTCCTTTTTCCCTGCCCGGTTCCGGCACAAAGGTCGCAATCATCCTGAGTCCCGCACTGTTTAAGAGATAGAGTGTGACCCGCTCGGCCGTGTCTGCCTGAATGCGGAGCTTCACCGCATCCGCGTAGCGGGACAGCTGGTTTAAGTAGAGTAAACCGTTGTATTCGCCGATATATTCCTCATTTCGAAGCGCTGCCGCATCGAGCGCTGCCTTTCCGCCCGGCAACAGCGGATAGAAACGCGAGTGCACAAGCATGGCGCGACCTGCCGCCGCGACAAACCAGCCCGTGTCATCCAGTTCGCCCGGCTCGCAGGCGCCCGCAAAGTGCCAGGTGCCGTCCACCCAGTACTCGACCCAGGCATGATTGTCCTCGCAGTGCGCCCACCACGGCGCATAGACCTGGCGCGCCGGAATGCCGACCGCACGAAGCGCATTGACATAAAAAAACCGATTCCTCGCCGCAGCGCCCCTGACCGGACTCCAAAAAGCCGGCCGCGGAAATGGTTCTGCCGTCGCTCGACACATAGCTGCCCTCTGCCGCGCAGGCATAATTGACCGCGCGCGCAAGCGCCGTGCCGGTCAGTGCTTCCTCGCCGTTCTCCCGGAGATGCGCGGCAATGCACGCCGCGAGCTTTTCCCGCACCGGGCGGAGCTCCTCGTTGTTCACACGCGGCAGAAGCACATACTGGAGGAAGTAGCTCTCCGGGAGCGCCCGTACCTCTGCCCGCTCGCGGTAAAGCGTAAGCGCCGGGCAAAGGAAGGAGAGCAGCGTCTCCGGCGAAAAATCATAGCCGCAGAGATCCGCCTCCGGCAGCACGGCATAGAGATAGCAGAGTGCCGTTTTCCTCTCCCGCGGTCATCGGGCCTGCCATAGCGAGCGACTCCCGATACCCTTTTCGGAGCGCCGCACTTGTCCGCATCCGCGCGAAGAACGCAGCTTGAATCTCTGTCTCCGTTTCATGTGACGGTCTCCAGTCGGACGGACAACTCTCCCGCTCTATGTTATCCAAAACTTCCCGGGCGCGCGCAACCTTTGCGGCCGAGGTCACGCTCCGGCTGTACTCACTGAAGCCCGGCAGTCCCATCGAGACCCCTTCCCGCCGGTATACCATCGGGCTGTCCACCGTTTCCTTCCCGGACATATGGTAAGCGAGAATTCCGGTCGACCGATAAAGTGTCGGAATATTCTCCGCCGAGACGCCGGCGCCCGCCATGAGGCGCACTGTCTTTGCCTCTCGCTGCAATGCGGCGAGCTGCTCTCTGCCCTCCGCCGCCGTATTCGCCTGTCCCGAAGTCAGAATGCGCGCAATGCCGAGTTCCTCCGCCGTGCGGAGCGCATCAAACGGATCCTTGCAGAGATCGAAGCAGCGGTGCAGTGTGACCGGCTTGCCGCCGCAGTACTCCATCAGCGCCGCAATCCGCTCGCGATCCAGGCTGCCGTCCGGCTTCAGGATGCCGAGCACAAAGCCGTCCGCACCGGCCGCCGCAAAGCGCTCTGCCTCCGCCTGCAGCGCAAGACATTCCTCCTCGCTGTAGCAGAAATCACCGAAGCGCGGTCTCAGCATCACAAAAAGCGGCAGTGTCACCTGCCGCCGCACCTGTTCAAAGAAGCCGAGCCCCGGGGTGATGCCGCCGATTTCCAGACTGCCGCAGAGCTCAATCCGGTCGGCGCCGCCCCGCTCGGCCGCGATACCGGACTCCACGCTGTCAATGCATACCTCCAGTTCAAAAGCCTTCTTCCCGTTTTCCTGCACCTTACTTTCCTCCAGCTGTCATATTTTAAAGCAAGAACACAAAGATCAACGCGAGAATTCCGGCGATCACAACCACCGCACCGGCCAGAATACTCACGCCAAAGCCAACGATACCAATCACACCGAGCAGCAAATAGCCCAAAACGCCGAATGTCAGGCTGAGCGCTTTTTCCGATCACCCGGAACAAAAAGTCCCGTGCACTTCATAATGAGCCACATGAGCACGACAAAAATAAGAAACGGCATGGTCCTACCCTCCCTTACGAATTCAAAAATTTCATGTTCGGCCAGAGCCTCCGGATTCTGTCATCCGGATAATAGCGGTCAATGAAGGCCTCAATGACATTTTCCGCCTTCGGCTTCGCCATGCGCGCGTGTGCCCGCACCATGACAGCGGCTGTGACAGCCATGTCACAGCAGAGAAACACCGCGATACCCCAGCCGAGCACCAGACCGAGTATCGGGTTGATCCGCTCGATTCGCGCCGAGAGCGGCGGATATGCAAAGTGAATCCAGAGCACCGCAAGCAGGCCCCAAAAACACATAAACGGCACATTGGTTCTCCCGTCGATGTTCAGCGGAATGCGGCTGTAATCCCAGAACTTCATGCCGAAAAACGCCTCGGTAAACACCGAGCAGAGATACTCGAAGGCGCCGCCGAAGAAAAAGCCGGTCAGAAAAATGCTGAACACATTCTGTCTCTCGATGCGGGACAGCACCAGCGTCAGCACAACGGCGCCGAGCCCCCAGACAATGCTGAACGGGCCGAGCACCAGACTGGAGCGCCGCATCCAGACCCCTGCCGTGAAAAAGACATAGAGAGTCTCAATGCCGTCCCCGATTATAGCGCAAAGAAACAGCATCCATACCAGCTTCTCGAAGTTAATGCCCCGCGCGAAGACAATGCCCTGCGCCTTTAATTCCTGTTCCGCGGCCTCAATGCCGCTCCCCTCCGACTGCCGGAGGCTCGGATAGCTGCGGTACACCCGCTCCCAGAGCTGCTCACTGAGCCGTTCGCCGAGCTTTTTCTTATGTTGCTGCAGAAACTGCCGTTCCGCAGACATCGGCAAGTGGCGCGCAAGCACCGAGACGAGCAAAAGATCCACAAATAGCAGGCCGGAGAGCACCAGCGCTGTGACATGCACGATAAGCGGCGGCAACAGAGAAATCAGCGAAAATAAGAGCGGCTGCACCACAATGACCAGCGACTCATAGACTGCCGCAAGCAGTACCGCCCAGAGAAAGCGCAACTTAAAATTGGGGCGCAGCCGGAGCTTGCCGAGCGCCGCTCGCTTTTTGCGAAGCACTCTCTCCGCAATTCCCTCTCCGAGGTAGCCGATTGTCAAGGTCATGACAAGCGCAAACACGGCCTGCGAACGGTACGGTATGTCGCCGCTGCTCACAATGATCAGAATGACCATCGCCGTACCGTGCGACAGTAACAACGGCAAATCCAGAATGCCGCAGTTCACAAAGCGCTGCCGCCGCAGACTGAAAATCAAGGTCTCAAGCACCCAGGCCGCAAACGCATAGAAAAAGAAATACAGCACGAGATCCGTTCCGTTAAATAAGCGCATGGCGTTCCCTCGCTGTATTCATCTCTCTCCTCACTTTTTCAGTGCCAGACCGTCATGATAGGCCTTGCCGACCACCGGCCCGATCACGCGGTAACTCATGCTCGAAATGTCAAACATGATGGGGCGCAGCTTATCGTAGTCCACCTTGCCGTCCGTCAAGACCGCTTCGTCCGCCTGCATCGCCACAATCTCGCCGACCAAAAGGCCGGTCTCATCGCTGTAACTTTTCACCCTGCACTCTAAGGTGACCGGATACTCTTCTATAATCGGCGCATTCACATGCGCGCTCTTCCTCACATGGCAGCCCGCTTTTTCGATCTTATTGAGCTTGTTGCCGCTCTCGACGCCGAAATAATCGGAGATGACCACCGTGCTCTCGGTTGCAAACGCGACCGTAAAGCCGCCGGTCTTCTTTAAATTATCCGTGGTCTTATGCTTTGCGAGCTGGATCGTAATTTCCCCGTAGTCACTCTGCATGCCCCAGGCTGCATTCATTGCATTCGGGACACCGTTCTCATCGTAAGTTCCGATAATGAATACGGCCTCCGGTGTGATAATCGACTGTTTTGCACTGAATTCCCGCTGCATACGCCTTTCCTTTCCGAGCGCCCGACATGAGCTTCTCTCAGCCTGTTATAGCAGGTCTATCACAATCTTGCAATGCGAATCGCCCCCGCACGCGCGCTAGCATGGTCTCAAGATCCAGCACACCGCGCGCAAAGCCGCGCCGCACGAGTTCCTCCGGTACATAGCAGTCAAACTTTTCAAAAACCGGGACCTCGCGCTCGTAGAGCAACTCTTCCGGTGCAAAGTCTTTTTCGGCCTCGTCGAGCAAAATCTCAAAGAACTCCTCTTCCCCGACCTCCATCGAAAAAATCATATAATACGGCCGCGCGGACGTGAAGCCCTTGAGACCGAGCCTATCCTTACAACGCAGCTTTAAAAAGCGCTCCAGCGCGAGAAAGGCATAGCTCCCGAGCCAGGGAAAGAGCGCCCATATTTTTTCACCGAGCGGCAAGAGCGAAGTCTTTTTAAGCCGCGTGCGCGCCGCCAGCGTTCGCGCTTCCAAAAGCCGCCCCGCCGCATTCCGCTGCAAGTACGGATAGACCTGATCTTCCAGGAGCGTCTTTCGCATGCGCTCCAGAATACGCGTTTCGATCGAGCCAGGAACATCGCCGAAGTAGGCCGGAACCCTGCCCTTGATTAAGGTGCAGAGCACGGTGTGTGCCTTATGATCCACCTCATCCACGGCCCAGACCCGCCCCGCAATCGCGATTTTTTCGCCGGCGGGCGGCGGCTTCACAATGGTGCCGAGGGTCTCGCTCCCGGTTCGAACCGTGTACTCCACATTCTCCTGAAAAACCGCATAGAACTTGTGGTTATTTACCACACGCTCTCCCGCGATGCCAATGATGAGCCCCCCCTCCGCCGTGCGGTTGATGTGGTCTATGCGAAGTAAATGCTGTAAGAGAAGGCCGTATTCCTCCTTCCGGATGCGTTCAAACGGCGTGAGCGTCAAGACGCGGCGCGCAAGCTCCCGGGGCGTAAGTTCTCCCTCCGAGGCAAGCGTACTCATGGTCTGGTGGTAGAGGAGACTGTAGGCAGACGCCGTGTGTCCGGCGGCTCCACATAGCGCTCCTCCGCGTAGAGCTGCACCAAGGCAATGCCCTGTAAGAGATACCAGGGAAAGGCCTCGGGGAGCGAAGCCCGCGCTTCGGCGGGCTCTTCCCGCATCACGAACCAGAGCTCCGCGGGGGCACCGCGCCGCCCCGTTCTGCCGAGCCTCTGCAAAAAGCCGGAGACTGTAAACGGCGCATCGAGCTGAAAGGCACGCTCCAGCCTGCCCACGTCAATGCCGAGCTCTAAGGTCGCCGTCGCGCAGATGCTCTTTAAGGAGTCCGCGCGCTGCATCTCCTCCTCCGCGCTCTCGCGATAGGAGGCCGAGAGATTTCCGTGATGAATGAGAAAGCGGTCTTGTTCCCGCATGGCCTCGCAGTACTGCCTTAGCTCCTGACAGACCAGCTCGCACTCCTCGCGGGAGTTCGTAAAAATGAGGCACTTTTTGCCGGCGCTGTGGGCGTAAATGTAGCCGAGTCCCGGATCCGCCCCCCGCGGCGCGCTCTCTAACGCCCGGTCAAGCGGCAGCGTGGGAAAGCGCGTATCCGCTGTGCCCGACTGCGGCCCTGTCTTCCAAAAGTGCTCAAGTGATAAGCGCCAGTGCTCTTTGCCGGGCTCCATGCGCGGAATCGCGGTCGCATGTCCGCTTCCCGCCGCGAGCAGACTCCCCACTTCCTTTGGATTGCCTATGGTAGCGGAGAGCCCGACCCGCCGCGGCCTGCAGCCCGAGAGCCGCATGAGTCGCTCAATCAGGCAAAAGGTCTGCCGCCCGCGGTCCTGCCGAAGCAGCGCGTGAATTTCATCGATCACAACAAAGCGTAAATCCGAAAAGAGAGTCGGAACCGCCGCCTTTCGATGAAGAAGCAGGGCTTCCAGCGACTCCGGGGTAATCTGCAATATCCCCTCCGGGTGCTTGATAAGCCTCTCCTTTGCGCTCCGCGAGGCATCTCCGTGCCACTTGGTAACCCGTATGTCCGCGCGCTCGCAAAGCCTGTCGAGACGCTCAAACTGGTCGTTGATTAACGCCTTCAAGGGCGCAATGTAGAGCACACCGACCGAAGCAGAGGGCTCCTCCGAGAGCAAGGTTAAAATCGGAAAAAAAGCAGCCTCCGTCTTTCCGGAGGCTGTGGCCGCTGAGAGCAGCAGGTTATCCCCGCTGTTAAAGAGCACATCTCCCGCCGCATTCTGCACGGCGCGAAGCGACTGCCAGCGCTCGCGGTAAATAAAGTCCTGAATGAAGGGCGCATAGCGCCGAAAGATATCCATGCACTGTCCTCAAAAGGAAAAATCAAAGGGCGCAGCGTCCCCGCCGCCTGCTTCCCTTAACTCGCTCGCAACACTCTCTGATGCCGCGCCGCCCGTTTCCGGCTTAAGCAACTGCTCCATGCCGCTCTCCGGCTCCCGGTGCAGCGCGTCCAGAAGAAAAATAAAGTCGCGCGTCATCTCCCGCGGTGTAATTTGTGCGCTCGCCCCGACCCGCGCATAGCAGGTCCGCACAAAGAGCTCCAATTCGTCGGCGCGGAAGCACCGTGCATCCCCGTAGAGCGCCGCGTGTATGGCAGAAAGCTTCTCCGTAAGCACCAGCATCTCCTCCGGCGTGAGCGCCTCGAGGCGGAGCACCGGTGAAAACAAATCCTTGCTGCCCGCCCGGGAAAAGCGGCTCTCCGCAAGCCGCGAAGAAAGTGCCTCGTAGCTAAAGAGGCCGCGGCGCTTATCCTCGAGCGCCTCCGGCGTGGCTCCCATCCAGATGCCGATGTGCTGCGCCTTGCCCTGCATCATGTCGTTGTACATGGTGAGCAGCACCTCGTAGTTATACTGTCTTGCAATCGCATTCGGTATCTTGCAGAGATTCGCCGCCTCATCGAGCAGAATCAGCGTGCCCGCATAGCCCGCGCGGCGAAAGAACTGCGAGAAGAGTTTGATGTAATCGTACCAGTTCTCGTCGCTCACAATGAGGTTGATGCCGAGCGCCTCCCGCGCTTCGCGCTTGTTCTCATACTCCCCGCGAAACCACTTGAGTATCAGCTCCTTTTTCTCATCGTCGCCCTCCGCCCCCGCGAGATAATAGCTCCGCAGGAGCTTGGCAAATTCAAAGCCGTGCACCATGTCTTGCAACGCATCGACCGCGGCCGCAATCTTTTTTTCGACCAGCGAAAAGAAAGCGCTGTCCTCCCGGAAGCCGCCCTGTTCCTCTGCGGCTTCCCGCTCCGCCTGAGAGACCCAGCGGTCTAAAATAAGTCGCAACGCGCCGCCCTCCGGCTTGGTCTTGGTCGCGAGGTTCGCAATCAATTCGCGGTAGGTGGCCAGCCCCTGCCCTTTGCTGCCCTGCAAACGCCGCTCGGGCGATAAATCCGCATCCGCGACCACAAAGCCCTGTTCAAAGACATAGTTTCGCATGGTCTGCAAGAGAAAACTCTTGCCCGCGCCGTACTTTCCGATCAGAAAACGAAAGGAAGCGCCGCCCTCCGCAATGAGTTCCGTGTCGCGAAGCAGCGCCGCAATCTCCTCCTTCCTCCCGACCGCAATGTACGGCAAGCCGACGCGCGGCACCACGCCGCTCTGCAGGGAATTTAAAATTGCCTGTGCAATGCGCCGCGGCACAGCGCGTTCCGTATCACTCATTTCTCTGTCTCCCGCAATAAAGTCTCCAGCTCTTCCCGGTAATCCGGCACGAGGAAAAGTTCCTCTCCCTCGGACTCAAGGCAAATATCCTGAAAACGCTCAAACAGTTTCTCATTGACCCGCTCGGCAAAGAGGCTGGTCAAACAATGCGCCGCGCGCAGTTCCGCGCGCACGCTCTCTCCGCGGAGCAAGGCCGCAAGGCAGCGGCGTTCGAGCGCATCCAAGATTTCTGTTCTTTCCGTTTGGTCTGTTTGCTCCGTTTCACTTCCGTTTGCAAGCTCTGCAGGCGTTGCACCGGCCACCACAACGTGAATCTCCTCGGTTTCACTCTGTCGTGCCTTCGTAGCCCTGCTTGCCCGCTGCGCACGACGCAGCGCGCAAAAGTCTCGGTATCCTCTGCTGCCTCCGCACACACAGCCGACTCGCTTTGCGCAAATGCGCTACCGGTCTGCTTGCTCTCCTCGCCGTTTATAAGCTCTGCTAAGCCGCAATTCCTTTCCGCTTCCCGCCGCAGTTCTTCCCGCTCGGCCCCGGTCTCAGCCTCGGTGAGCAGGGCCGCCGTCGTGATCTCGGCAGCTGCGCGTATGTCCGCGAGCCTTTCCCGCCGCACGGGAACCGCCGCAAGCTTTTGCGCCGCCTCCGTAGCCTCACAACTTGCAAAAGCACGCGCAAAGGCCTCTTGCAGTGCGATATCCTGCGCTGCAGACGCGGTTTTCGAAGCCTTGCCGCGCAGAAAACGAACGCGAAGCGCTGTATCCGCCTCTTTTAAGAAGGCAAAGAAACGCTTGCTGTCAAACTGCTGCCGCAAATAGCAGTATTCCGTAAAGCCGTTTCCCGTCGCCGCGAAACTGCGAAGCTCGTTCAGTTGATAGGAAAAGCCTTGTCCCACATTCTCGCAAACCGCCTTAAGCCGCGGCGCATCCGAAAAGGGCTTCCACTCGCGCATGCGCAAGTTTCCGAAACAGGCCGCAAATAAAAGCGACGCTGAGCTTCTCCAGATTGCGGCATAGTAAAACGCTGCCTTGTCTCCGAGTCCCTTGACGCTCCGCGCTTCCGTGAGTTTCTTGCCGCCCAACTCCGCAAGCGCCGCAAAAACGGCTTCATCGCTCTGCTTCTCCGGCTCCCGCAGCACGGTGAGCGCCTCGTCCCAGTGACGCAGCGCGGGGTTTTCATACGCCCGCACGCGCGCCGCATCCACACGGTTTAACACCGCATATTCAAAGCGCCAATTTTTAAAATTCCGCTGCAGCGCCTCGCTCCCGTAGCCCGCGGAAAAATAGGCAGACGCAAAGGCATCCATGCAATCAAGCGCCTCGGCGGCAGTCGCCGCGCCGACCCCCAGCATGAGCTCACTGAGATAGAGATACACAAAGGCATCGCAGTGCGGAGAGACCTCTCCTCGCCGAAGCGCCGCGCGCCAGGTGAAATAACCGCGAAGCTCGTTCGGCGTCAAATCGCGATACTCCGGCTGATAGAGCGGCACCGTGCCCGCAAAGGGGGCAATTGTCCTCATAGTCCTCCATGGCCCGCGCCGCAGATAGAAAGTCCTCGCAGGCATAGATTGCCTCTATCCGCGCCGGAAGCTCACTGCGCCCCGGTATGGCCGTCTCACGGTAATACCCTTCCACCTTCTCTGCCTCTTCCTCCACTGCAAGATCAAACACATGTAACAGGAATGCTCGCTCCGTTTCCGCGCCGAAGCGAACACCGAGCCAGCCCGGCATGCGAAAGCCCTGCGTGAGATAGTCCCGCGCGGGCAGCTCGCGAAACGCGCTGTACCTTAAATCACAGCGCTCCCTGACTCTTCCGCCCGCATCCCGCTCCCGCATGAGCAGCGCAATCCACTTTCCGCTTGCCGGGGAGACTAAGACCGAAAGTTCCGGCATCTCCCGCCACTTGTGCAGCTCTTCGATATGATGGCGCTCCCGCGCATAATTTGTGAGTTCCGACAGTCGCACAGCCAATTTCTCCGAATATATGTTCTGGTTTTAGTGTACCCAAAACATATGTTCCTGTCAAGTTTCCTCCTCGAACCAAGCGACCGCTCGCACCGGCGAACCGTCACCATGTTCCAATTTCAGCGGAAAACAGCTGAAGGAAAAGAGCTCTTCGCCGCAGAGCCCCAGATTCTTGAGATTCTCGATGTTCACGATATCCTTCTCGCGGAACAGCTTCTTATGCCGCGGCAGTCCGGCATCCGCAATCGGGTCGAGGCCGATCACATCAAAACCGATGCCCTTATACGCGCCCCTGAATTACAAAGTCGAGCGCCTCTTCATTGAGGCAGGGATAGTCACCAAAATAGCGCTCACTCCCCCAACGCTTGTCCCAGCCGAGATAAAAGAGCAGAAAGTCCGCCTTCTCGGCTTTCTCCCCGTAGCGGGTGATGTGGGCAAGCGTAATCTCTTCCCCTTCCTTCAGGCTGCTACAATCAATCACAAGTGCCTTGCCGATAAACTGCGACGCCGGGAATTCGTCCAGCGTGGTGCGCCCCGGAAAGAGATGTGACGGCGGGTCCATGTGTGTGCCCGTGTGCGTGTACATCTGCATCAAGGTTTCCTTAAAGCCGTCCTTCTCGTAAGTGTTCGCCGGAATCAGCTTAGGCGTCTCCGTGCCGGGATAAACCGGCATATCCTCTTTGATGGTATGGGTTAAATCAATGACTCTCATTTCTTCCCTCTCTTTAACTGCTTCCGCAGCTAAGCATCGCGACAACACGAAATCCCGGAACTCAGCCGCACTGAACCTGACAAGAGCGCAGCGTCTCCAGCGCCGCCGCATGTTTTTCCGGCGTGACGCCGGCGCAGCAAGCGGGATCCACGGAAATCTTCACCTCCGGAAGCGATGCCTTCAAGAGCAGCGCGTTCGAAACCACGCAGATATCCGTGCAGAGGCCGATGAGCTCAAGTTCCACGCTCTCCCGCGCCGCGAGCTCTTTCACAGCCGCCGCGAGTTCCGTCGAGCCAAAGGTACCCTTGTCAAAGATATGATCTTTCGGAATCAGTGTCGCAATCTCCGCATCCAGTTCCCAGCCCGCAGTCCCGCGGATACAGTGCTTCACCGGAAGATAATGCCCCTCCTGCGTATTCAGATAGTCCTCGCCGTGCGTATCCCGCGTCGCAAAGACATTCTCCGGCGCATAGCCCTTGATTTTCTCGATAACCGCAGGGACAATGGCGCGCGCTTCCGCCGTTCCGAGTGCGCCGTCAATAAAGTCGCGCTGCATGTCAATGACCACTAAGATTTTCCGCATGATTCTCTCCTTTTATCTGTCAAATCCATCTATGGAATCGGCTATCCCGATGCCTAAAAAATCTCGTTTCTTGCCGTAACACAGCGGTTCCGGCAAAGCAGTTGTCTCCTGAAGGCCTGTTATTCCGTTCTCCACTCCGAACTCTCCAAAAGGGCGCGCCGCGGCCCGGGCAGCCGGTTCTTCCGCCGCATAGCCGAGCACCAACAGCGCGTAGAGCTCGCTGTCTCCGCCCGCCTCCGCTCTTAACTCCGCCTGCGCAAAGAAACTGTCGCAAATCCAGAGACTGCCGATACCGAGTGCTGTCGCCTGCAGACACATATTCTCGATGGCCGCACCGACCGACTGCGCCGTGCAGATTTCCGTGACCCGCTGGTCAAGCGTCATGGTTGCGGATAGCGGCCGCGCAATCGGCGATGTGATCAGGATAACTGCTGCCGCCTCCCGCATCACCCGCAGGGTCTCAAACGCCCCATCCAAATAGTGGCGCGTGTCCGGCAGCATGGGGGAATGCCGCTCCCGCCCGATTCCCGCCTCCATGGCCGCACAGACTCTCTCCTTTGCTTTTCCCTCGGTCACGACAAAGTGCCAGGGCTGCAAGTTCTTCGCGGACGGCGCCGCCATGCCTGCTCTTACAATTTCTTCCAACTGCTCTTTCGAAAGCGGTGTCGGCAAAAAATGCCGTATGCTGCGCCGCGCCTTGATTGCCTCAATCATATTCGCGCCTCCTCAAAGGAAATCATAGCATAAAGTGAGCCCTTCGCGCGTCCGGATTGACAGCAGATCGGCGCTTTGCTAGACTGCTAAAAATTCTTGCAAGAAACGGAGCCGCCATGATAGAACGACACGAAATCCCGCTCTTTGAATACGATGCGACTTCTCCCGAAGTGATTCCTCCCGCTCATGAATTCGGCGACTGCCGCTTTCCGAAAAAGTGCCTCTTTGCCTTCCTCGGCGATACCATCCACCGCTATGCCGAGACAAAGCATGCGGAAAAACACTGCGATTTCCGCACCGTCTCCGCCACCTATCCCATCTACGTATTGGAGGAGAACGGCGAAGAAATCTGCCTTGCGCAGGCGCCGGTCGGTGCGCCGCCCGCAAGTTCCATGCTGGATGCGCTGATTGCGAGCGGCTGCCGCAGCATCCTGGCGCTCGGCTCCTGCGGCGTACTGGAAAAGCTCCCGGAAAATGCCTTTCTGGTGCCGACCCGTGCGCTTCGCGACGAGGGCAGCTCCTACCACTATCTGCCCGCTTCCCGCTATATCGAACTTGACAGCGAAGTCCTTGCGACCATAGAAAGCGTACTGAAGACAGAAGGCCTCCCCCTTTGTCCCCTGCACCAGCTGGACCACCGACGCCTTTTACCGCGAGACCAAGGATATGGTCGCATACCGCCGAAGCGAAGGCTGTCTCTGCGTCGAGATGGAGTGTGCGGCGCTTGCCGCCTGTGCCCGCCTTCGCGGCGCTGCCTTCGGACAGCTGCTCTTTACCGCCGACCTCTCGCCCTGCATCCATGACTACGATGCCCGAAACTTCGGGCGGGATGCGCACGAAGACGCCCTCTTACTCGGGCTGCGCATCTTGCGGGAGATGTAAGCCTCTCCCATGTTTCTCTGACAGAGAAAGGAGTCCCATGTCCGAAACTGCCGCACTGAACGATGACTTTGCCTATGCCGTGCTCTCCGCCGTCGCGGAAATTCCGGAGGGATGCGTCGCGACCTACGGACAGCCCTGCCCACCTAATCGGGTATCTAAAAACGCGCGCCTCGTGGCGCGCGTTCTCTCGCATGCGGAATATTACGGCGACTATCCCTGCCACCGTGTAGTGAATGCAGCAGGTCGCCTGGCCCCCGGCTGGGCAGCGCAGGCCACGCTCTTACAGGCAGAAGGCGTTACGCTAATCGACGCAACACATGTACCTCTCAAAAAATATCAGTGGGATATGTGACCCTTGTTATCCTACTTTCTGCACACCGGCAGACAAACACTTGCCTCAGTTCTTTCTGCCGAAGTTCTGAACCCAGTGCGGCGTTCCGTCCTGTGCCGAATAGCCGACACCAATCGAATCATAATTCGGATCCAGAATATTGGCTCTGTGTCCGCTGGAATGCATCCACGAATCCATGACCGAAACCGGATCCTGCTGGCCCATGGCGATATTCTCGCCCCGAGCACTGTAGCCCCCCGGAAACGCCGTATAGCACTTTGTGCCATCCGGTCTGTCATGCGAGAACAGCGTCTCCAGTTCCTCCGCGCGCACATCTGCCGTACTCATCAGAGCTGTGTCCTTTTTGAGCGGCGAAAGTCCCTGCTTTGCTCTCTCCTGATTCACAAGCTCAATCACCTGATCCTCGTATTCTTCCGGAGAAGCCGAATCGTTTCCCGCATTCGAACGCTGCCAAGTAGCTGCATCATCCGCGGACGTATCGGTATTGTCGGTGACAGTGCGATTGACAGTCGTAGTCTGCCTCTTTGACTGCGGCTGATATACGCCGTTGCCATCGACATAATAACCGTCCGGCGTATAGCTGTTTGCAAGCATGCGGCCGCCGTCTGCGGGATTCAGGTAATACCAGTTACCGTTCACATTAACCCAGCCGACACGCATCGCACCGCTCTCGGTGTCCATGAAGTACCAGCCGCCGCCATCCCGCACCCAGCCGGTCTCCATGTATCCGGCGCTGTCCATACTGTACCAGGTGCCGTTGATCGAAAGCCAGGAAGACTTCACATAGCTTCCGTTCAGGAGCTGATACCACCAACCGCGGCCGTCCCGATTCCAGCCGTAGTTGCCGGCAAAAACAGGCGTAGCCATCAGCACAGTACCGAGTGTCACTGCCGCCGCAAGGAAAACGTTCTTCTTCATCTCTGCCCCCTGTTCTGAAATTATCGATTAATTTCAAGTAACCTTAGCAGTTATCATTCTACTCATGAGCCGAACAAATGTAAAGGCAGGCTCCCTCCCGGCATCAGTAACATCTCACAGATGCATCACGATGAAAGTCCCCAGCCAAAAGCAGAAAAACGAAAGCAACCCTCTGAGCGCGATATTGCGATTCCTTCTGTGACCGGTCAGCTTATATTCGATATCCGAAAGGTATGAGCTTATCCCGGCGCCGATAAACAGGTAAAAGCCGATTAAATAGATAATTACCGCATATCCCATAGTGCTACCTCCTTAGACTATCCCAACGCGTTTCTATATTGAGAGTCTACCACAGGACCTGTCCCAAATTTCTGACGCGATAGGCTTTTGTATTCTCTCCTAAGAATAGCTCCTGCCTATTTCAACTTCTCGGATTTTTGTGTGTGAATACATCAGGACTCATTTTTAGCTCATTCCGCGTGTGCGGGGAAAACCGGGCGGAGATACAAGATGTCACGGCAAGCATGGGATCACCCCCGCGTGTGCGGGGAATACTTCAGTTTGATTTTAATATCCATAAGAAAGCGAGGATCACCCCCGCGCATGCGGGGAAAACGGCTTAATCAGCTGATTGATGCAATGCATACGCGGATCACCCCGCGTGTGCGGGGAAAACAGCCCCAGCCCCTTCAGCATTATCTCCGGTCAAGCTCCTCGCAATCTATGGCTTTTTCAAGAAGAAGAACCCGATAAATTGTGCTAAAATTATCCTTTCCAACTCCAGCCATACGTGTCTTCGAATGCTCTTCGGTAGCTCTCTTCGAATAACGCGTCGTATCGCTCTAAAGCTTCTTTTACCTCTTGTGGTGCGTTTTCTTGTAGCTTTCCGGCTACCAGGTAGGGCTCAAAAACAGCTGCTAATTTGAGCTCCTCTTCTGTATGTCTAATCAGCATCCCCGTCTCCTTTCTTCTGCCTCATCTCTTGCACTCGTCGCGAGGCCTCATGCCCTCTTAACGCATCAGTACTATCTCCGTCCTGAAATCTCATCCGCACTGACTTCAATCGTTTCCCAGTCAGGCCCTTCCAGATCCACGTCTACAATGTACTCGACATTTTCCTTTAGGATTTCTACGATTGTAGCTGTTCTGCCATCTTTCAAAATGACTTTAGAATACTGCGGATACTGTTCCATTATTTTGCTCCCTATTCGTGACTTATACACCGGTCATACGGTAGATCCCTATATCCAGGATCCACGAGGCCAGAAGCACTCGTGTGTGCGGGGAAAACTACTCTTAATCATTCAACTCCTCTTCAGAAGGCACAGAAAACAAATCTTCTCGGCTATACTCGCCCTCTTTGATTTTGCCTTCTTCCAGCAAAATTCTTATAATTTCATCCTGCATCTCCTGTCGGGTCATCTTTTTTATCCACTCCGGAAGTTTGAAATCGTCATTAATTACTTCTACAACTTTGCTTCTTTTCCTCATCTATCCTCCTTCCCTGTCATGTTGTACGCATTACTTAATTGCAGAAGTGCCGCCTTCCGCGAATTTACTGTAGCCCCCTTGTTTATTACACTCTCCAATGTACAGATTGGGATCACTCCTGCGTGATTGGGGAAAACCATTCAACTCTCTCTTTGTTTTGATTTTATCATATTACCTGTCCTAAATTTTGGACTCAATTAAACCTTCGATTTCCTTAATTCCAAGCAAAGAGAAAACTTTCAAGCAAACAGGCGGATAAGGTATGATAAGTTGCGCAAATTGGGAATCACAAAAAGAAAACATGGTTTGCGGCCCTTTGTAAGAATGAAGTTGCGAAACAACACTCAGAAAGAATACTACAAAGTAGTGCAGCGCTCAAAAGAGACCCCTTTTGAGACTGCTATCAAGGTAAAAAGCGAAAGCAAATTGATATCAGCGGCAACGCACATCGCATCGGCGATGTGGTTATTCCCACACCACATACACATTTGGGTTATATGCATGATGGAAAGACGCGAAGTCTATCAGTGAGGGAGCAAAAAACACTTGACACTATTTTAAGAGTGTGGGACATTAGGAAATGCAAAGACTAGCATACGAAGGAATGCCATTGGAGCCCGGTGCGAATCCGGGGATTTGCGTAAAGGATCGCAGAGATGCGGTCCTTTTTGCTATGCAGAAAAGAGGAAAATATGGGGTACAGATAACCCGGGAAACAAAGAAAATGAACTGGTGAGAGGATGAACAATGAAAAGAACATGGGCCCGGTTCGAAGCAGTGATGAAGCAAGGAAGCGAGGGCGAAGTGGCGGCATTGCCTCCGGGAAATCCAGACGGCGAAAAAAAAGAGGTACGGGAGCGGTTAAAAGACGCACTAAACTGTGCAGTGGTGAATCCCAAAGTAAAAAGCATTATTAAGCAAGGGATCCCCCCCGTGCATGCGGGGAAAACGGCAGAGCGCAAGAAACTTCTGACAATCTACAAAGATCACCCCTGCGCATGCGGAGAAAAGACAACTTAGACTTTTCCGCCAAACAACATAGACGGATCACCCCCGCGTGTGCGGGGAAAACCATTCACAGCATCTTTCCCAGCCCTTGCCGCCGGCATCACCCCCGCGCATGCGAGGAAAACATCGACAGGGACACAGACGAAGAGCTCCGCGAGGGATCACCCCCGCGTGTACGGGGAAAACGTGTCTGCCTCATCTAGCCTCGGCAGACACGGTTAAAAGACCCTCTGCAGCCGCCTGCGCCTGAAGCGCGGCAACTTTTTTCCTATACGTCTCCTCAAGGGATTTGAAAAGAGCCCGATTTGAGTCAAGACCGGGCTTCCATGTGCCGTTCTTCATTGCCTTGGCGACTATAGCGGCCTCTTCATCACAACATTGTATAACCAACTCCAGCCTTTTAGCCTTGAACTCATCTACAGTCATCTCTTGACCCTCCTATAGCCAAGGATCACCCCCGCGCATGCGGGGAAAACAGGGGAGACCGACCCGACCGCTCCACTTTTCAGGGATCACCCCCGCGTGTGCGTGGAAAACGCGGCAACCTGCGTCCCTTTTGACGGAGCCCGCGGATCACCCCCGCGTGTGCGGGGAAATTCCCAACTTTTCTATGTACTAAGTCTATCACATCATCTGTCCGAAATTTCAGACTCAATCAGCACTTCTGTTTTCTCCATATCCAAACAAAGCAAAAAGTCTTTCGGGTAAACCGGCGCGCAATCAACACATGGAGATGACGGGAGTCGAACCCGTGTCCAAACACCAACTCTTATTCATATCAACTATGGAAAGATTAACTGCAATAAGAGATGCAAAGTTGTGAAAACCGAAAATCATATAAAGAAGACATGGTTTGCAGTCCTCTGGTAGCATAAAGTTGCGAAACAACACGCAGAAAGGAGACTACGAAGTACTGCAGCGCTTAAAAGGGATCTCTTTTGAGAATGCTATTCATTGAATGCTTCGGTTGAAGACGTCACTGCAACAGGGATATCCATAGAGGTTGAGAGGTACTAGAAGCTCCCTCGAGTGCGTGGAATTCCGCATATATCTATAAAATCTTTCTCAGTCAGAAATCTTGCCCCTCTGCTCCTCGTCCGTTCCTTCGTTTTTCCTTTCTCTCTGCATCTGTGCAGATATTGCGCGTTTTATGTAAGCGTTGACCGACTCACCCGCCTCCTCCGCGGCCTTTTTTATCCCGTCCCGCTCTCCGCGCGGCAGGTTTAGTACAATCCTATCGTATGCTTTCGCTATGTATTTATATGTCGCACGCTTGCGTGCCTCGCTAACAGCCACACTCTCACCTCCTGTCTCCATTTTGTAGTATTTGTTATCCGGATAGGATCACCCCCGCGTGTGCGGGGAAAACGTTGACAAGCTCATGAAGCGCTACCCCGACGGAGGATCACCCCCGCGTGTGCAGGGAAAACTAACGCCCCTCTGGTCTACCCCGATCCGCCGTATCGCCTATATGCTCCGCGAGCACGCGCTTTATAAAGCCGCTCACCGTCTCGCCCGCCGCGTCAGCCGCGTCGCGTAGGCGCTCATAGTCTGCGATTTTTAGCTCTAGCGGCACGCGCTTGTATGTGCGTTTTTTGTATGTGTTAATCTTCTGCGTCCTGCTCGCTCTATCGTCCATGCCGTCCCTCCTATCTCCTCATATATAGTAGCACACGCCGCGCCGTTGTGTCCACAGCTCAGAATCACCTCCCCCCGCGCATGCGGAGAAAACTCGACAAACGTATTACAGCACTCTCGGACAAGGGGATCACCCCGCGCATGCGGGGAAAACCCTGAAAGGAGATTTACCATGAAGCGCGTACACGGATCACCCCCGCGCATGCGGGGAAAACTCGGCGAAGCGCTTTTCAAGCTCCGCGTGGCTCGGATCACCCCCGCGCATGCGGGGAAAACTCATAGAGGACATGGAGAAGGCGATTGACGGACGGATCACCCCCGCGCATGCGGGGAAAACAAAAATGCCTTGCGAAATCCGTCTATCACGCTCGGATCACCCCCGCGCATGCGGGGAAAACGCCCGCGACCTGTCAGCACCGCCGAATCACCCCGGATCACCCCCGCGCATGCGGGGAAAACTCTCCGGAGCCGCTCCCGACAGAGAGCGAGTTCGGATCACCCCCGCGCATGCGGGGAAAACAAGAATTTGTAAATATTGCACTAGGCGAAAATAGGATCACCCCCGCGCATGCGGGGAAAACATGCGTTTTTGCTTGGATGCTATCAGAGCAAGCGGATCACCCCCGCGCATGCGGGGAAAACCCGATGAGCAAGCAAAGCAGGTTTGCGAACAGCGGATCACCCCCGCGCATGCGGGGAAAACCAAGTCATAACCTTCGGATTGCCCGCGTCCGGCGGATCACCCCCGCGCATGCGGGGAAAACTCCCTTGCGGCTGTCTCTTTTATGTTCCCCCAAGGATCACCCCCGCGCATGCGGGGAAAACACTTGAAACAGCACTATTAACATTTTGTGCAACGGATCACCCCCGCGCATGCGGGGAAAACTGCACCGTCCAAGACATTGTGACGACGGCCGGCGGATCACCCCCGCGCATGCGGGGAAAACATGTTCGGCAAAGAATCAACCTTAAGCAAATTCGGATCACCCCCGCGCATGCGGGGAAAACTACCGATTAAAGCGCCGGTACCTTTTCCAACACGGATCACCCCCGCGCATGCGGGGAAAACCACGGTGTGAGATTCGGCGGACGATACAGCGACGGATCACCCCCGCGCATGCGGGGAAAACCAAGAAAAAAGATATTCCGTTTTTACATGTGGCGGATCACCCCCGCGCATGCGGGGAAAACCAGTTTTTCATATCGCTTACCGGCTTCAAGTGCGGATCACCCCCGCGCATGCGGGGAAAACTAACAGTGCACTTTTTACTAACTATACGACGACGGATCACCCCCGCGCATGCGGGGAAAACCTTGTATCAACGATATTCGGCAAAGAATCAACCGGATCACCCCCGCGCATGCGGGGAAAACGTTTCGTGGCACTTAGAGTCTGCCGACGAGGCCGGATCACCCCCGCGCATGCGGGGAAAACGTTTTGCACATGTGGCAACAGAAACGCAAGTTCGGATCACCCCCGCGCATGCGGGGAAAACGAAGGCCACTCTTTTCGTCATGCTGCACATTCCGGATCACCCCCGCGCATGCGGGGAAAACCGGTTTTGAATGGCTGCAAGGTTCGACATACGCGGATCACCCCCGCGCATGCGGGGAAAACTAGCAAGTTATACCATTTCTTCGAAATGATAACGGATCACCCCCGCGCATGCGGGGAAAACATGTCAATGTGATGGTTAGTTGGGTGGTAACACGGATCACCCCCGCGCATGCGGGGAAAACTCACACAATTTTTTGCTTGCTCATCTGTCAGCCGGATCACCCCCGCGCATGCGGGGAAAACCTTTCAAGAAAAATGGAGTGGATGGTAAGCCGCGGATCACCCCCGCGCATGCGGGGAAAACAGAACCGTTGTAGACCATATCAGTGGTGAAGTCGGATCACCCCCGCGCATGCGGGGAAAACTCTGCACATATCTCCCGCCGGATAACGCGCGCCGGATCACCCCCGCGCATGCGGGGAAAACTCCGATTGGTGGCTTGAGAGAGAGCAGGCCATCGGATCACCCCCGCGCATGCGGGGAAAACAACAAACTCCGGCGGCGGGAACGGCGGGATTTCGGATCACCCCCGCGCATGCGGGGAAAACTCGTCGAGGATGCTCTGGTCGACGCGCGCGTCCGGATCACCCCCGCGCATGCGGGGAAAACATTTTATGAACGCATATCAGGCAGGACAAAAGCGGATCACCCCCGCGCATGCGGGGAAAACCGATGTAAGGGCAAGGCACAAAAGGAGGAAGACGGATCACCCCCGCGCATGCGGGGAAAACCTCTTGTTTTATTCCTCATCAACTCCGGCCTGCGGATCACCCCCGCGCATGCGGGGAAAACAAGAGCGCGGTCACGCTTTTCCGGTACGGCACCGGATCACCCCCGCGCATGCGGGGAAAACAGGTACCCGACTATGGTGTACAGCGGGGAGCGCGGATCACCCCCGCGCATGCGGGGAAAACGACCCCGCAATCGACATAGAAAACGACGAGTACGGATCACCCCCGCGCATGCGGGGAAAACTTTGTGAAGTTTTTGTCGCCCGGGTTGCCGCTCGGATCACCCCCGCGCATGCGGGGAAAACGCTGGCCGCCAAGCAGCGGCACAGCAAGGACTCGGATCACCCCCGCGCATGCGGGGAAAACCGGCAGAGAAAGCAGCGGCAGAGCGCTGGGAGCGGATCACCCCCGCGCATGCGGGGAAAACTACATTATGTTGTAACAAAAGTCAACCGTAATCGGATCACCCCCGCGCATGCGGGAAAAACCCAGCGTCTCGCTGATCGCGTCGAAATACCCCGGATCACCCCCGCGCATGCGGGGAAAACGTCCCGATGAGAGCGCGCGGCGATGCGAATTTCGGATCACCCCCGCGCATGCGGGGAAAACTTTCCCCACTTGCTCACATTGCATCACAACCTCGGATCACCCCCGCGCATGCGGGGAAAACCTCCGGTGAGCACAGCTAGAACTGTGGGGCCGCGGATCACCCCCGCGCATGCGGGGAAAACATTTCACGATTTTTTCTAACGATGAGGGAAATCGGATCACCCCCGCGCATGCGGGGAAAAACGGTTTTCACATGTGGCAACAGAAACGCGAGTTCGGATCACCCCCGCGCATGCGGGGAAAACATTGCCCGCGCGCTTGCGATTGCTTGCGCCAGCGGATCACCCCCGCGCATGCGGGGAAAACTTCCAGGTTCTCCCCGTATAGCTCCACAATCTCGGATCACCCCCGCGCATGCGGGGAAAACACCGCAGGGAGTCGACATCCGAGTCCGACCGCGGATCACCCCCGCGCATGCGGGGAAAACGAGTGCACTGGAGCTCGCCAAGGACGACCTGCTCGGATCACCCCCGCGCATGCGGGGAAAACCTTTTATAGTGGCTTTTACTTTTTCTTTCCGGCGGATCACCCCCGCGCATGCGGGGAAAACGATATTTACACAAGTAAGCGCGGGAGCGGCAACGGATCACCCCCGCGCATGCGGGGAAAACATCTTGCTTCGGCAGCCGCCCCTCACGGTACTCGGATCACCCCCGCGCATGCGGGGAAAACGCAGGTACTACAGGGCGCGCGTTTTTCGTGTGCGGATCACCCCCGCGCATGCGGGGAAAACGTGAAATGGCTGAACGGCGTCAACACCGGCGGCGGATCACCCCCGCGCATGCGGGGAAAACCACTGATACTTTGTTCGTGTCCTTCTCAAGCGCGGATCACCCCCGCGCATGCGGGGAAAACCTCCCCCTTGTGTGTTGGGCTTGTGCCCTCCTCGGATCACCCCCGCGCATGCGGGGAAAACTTTTCCTCGAAGTACGCATCAAAAGCCAGGCACGGATCACCCCCGCGCATGCGGGGAAAACGGGACAAGTGCGAGGTGAGTATCGAGCTCCGGCGGATCACCCCCGCGCATGCGGGGAAAACGCGGCGACCTGCGTCCCTTTTGACGGAGCCCACGGATCACCCCCGCGCATGCGGGGAAAACGCTATTTCATCGACCAGCAGCGACTTCGGCACCGGATCACCCCCGCGCATGCGGGGAAAACCGGGAAGCACTGCTCGAGGCGGCAAAGGAATTCGGATCACCCCCGCGCATGCGGGGAAAACTTTTTCTCCTCCCACCTGTACTCTCGTCCTGTCGGATCACCCCCGCGCATGCGGGGAAAACCTATGGGAAAGATAGAAAGTTCGCTTCTAGTGCGGATCACCCCCGCGCATGCGGGGAAAACGGCAGGCAGACCAGTTCCAGATTGACTACGAGCGGATCACCCCCGCGCATGCGGGGAAAACTGGCCTATATGAAATCAAGGGAGGGCTTCGGCCGGATCACCCCCGCGCATGCGGGGAAAACACTTCGGAAATGGCGTATTTCCGTGGTTGATCCTAGTCCTCAGCCTCAATCCTCTTTAACTTCTCGTAAAGCTGATGCGTCAAGCGGCAGTCAGCGAGCGCCCTGTGCGGCTCCAGTATAGCAAAATGAAAATACTTTGATAAGGTCAAGAGTTTGTAATCTTCCACCTCCTCTATCTTTTGCCGTGCAAGATTCAGTGTATCAGTAATGTGAGGATGTCCCGGCAAGATATTGTTTTGCTTGCAGGCCTGCTGCAGGAAACGCCAATCAAAACTCGCATTGTGACTCACAATTCGAGTATCTCCGATGAACTCCAGCAGCTCTTTCAGCACCTGTTCAATCGGTTTTCCTTCGTTTTTTAGCTTATCCGATGTGATTCCGGTCAATTCAACAATTGTCTCCGGTACAGCATCGCAGTAAATCAAGCTACTGTAACAGGAAACTTCGCGACCTTCCTCTACTCGGATAGCCGCAACTTCGATTATTTGGTCGCGAGTTATATTAAGGCCGGTCGTTTCCAAATCGAGCACCACATATTCAGCCGTACTTCGTTTGCGTGCCTGATGCTTCTGAATCTGCTGCACCTGATAGAACTTCTCCGCACGGCTCATCGCAGCCTTTTCTGTCTCAACTTGTTCGGAATTCTTTTCTCTTTTTTTTATCCCGGGCTTTTTCACCAGCTTGATGCCGTCGTAATCTACCGGCAGCCAACTGGTATTATGAATTGCAAAGTCTAGTTTCTGCTCTCCGTTGCTGCTGTAAACCATGGTCGCTCTGCCATCTTTGACGTGCTCACAAATGCGTCCCCAAAGTTCATCGCGAACACGTGCACTGAGATTCCCAACATAAACGCCTGTCGAAATTTCAAGCAGCCATTTAGACAAATCTCCTCGCACCTTGGGCGGACAATCCGTCAAGGTAATCACTATCATGCCTACTCCTCCGCGCTATACGAGATACCATGGCGAACCATTCCCTCACGATTATCCCAGAGATAAATAACCTCGTCTTCTGCAATCTCCTCGCTTTCTGATAGTAAATAGTGTAATTCCCGCACCATACGTTCTAACAAATGATTGCGAGACATTGTATCTCTTACCTTTCGTCTTACATACGCAGGCAAATCCGGAGGATTTTCAGCAGTGGCCTCAAACGCAATCGGAATCGTAAATTCCGCCTTATAGAGATCTGCGAAATCATATACAAACGAAAGGTCGCCTCCCACATGAACAAACCAAGTCCCGGAGAGCAGCCCAATGCAACAATCACTGCATGTGCCAGACCATAAAGGCACGCATGTCCCGCACTGAGTGCCTGGTTAATCGCATTACTCTCCTCAAAATCCCCCATTTGATATGCTCTTCCGTTCCAAGGAATTCCGTACTCCTTCGAGCACTTGCGGTATATTTCCCGTACTCGACTTCCTTCTCTTCCTCGAAGTTGTTGCAAGGTCAATTTGCTTACATCTTCTCCGGGAAAGCGCATCGCATACATTTTCCTGACAACTGCAAGATGTAAGCGTTGGTTGCTGACCAATTTCGCTTGCTGTAACAGAAGGCCTGCACGCTTAGTGAGCGGGCGTCCGCTCGCATAATAGCGAACGCCGTGCTCTCCAACCCAAATGACAGTAACACCCGCATCTCCGATTAGTTCCATCGCACGGTGGGTAATGCTACTGCCCGGTCCCAACATCAGTACTGAGATGGCTGCTGCCGGGATATCTACCGTACCGTCATCATCTATCACTTCAATCGCACTGTCGCGCCGATTTAATTTACAACGCTCCAGATATAAGAAGGTCATTCGATCTTTGACCTGTGGTAACTGTTGTAATTCCGGGCGTATGATACCTGGAATCCCCTTCATCTTTCACCTCAGGGCAGACGCATAATGGTGAGCAGTCCCATGCCGTAAGCTCTTCCTCTGCCCATACCGCGGCACAGAAGCTCTTTGAATTTTTCTACATCCGTTACCGTTAAGATGCCTTCGTAACTTACTTCACGGAGAGAAACAGATCGGTCTTTTTCTTCTCGTTTGCGGAAGATATGCCAGTCGTTTCCGACAACACGAAAATTTCCTTCCTCCAGCATAAACCCATTTCTTTCAGCCCGTTTCCTAAGCCATTTCTCTTGCTCCTTCACGCCCTCACAAGCTTTTATCACACCACGTTTCCCGGTACTTGCACGCGAAATGCTCTGCGTGGGATTCGCGACTAGTCGAAAACGCCACTGGCTCTGCTCTGTGATACGTGCCAAGAGCGGCTCATACTCTCTCGTCAAAAAGCCCTCTTTTAGATTACCATATTCACGTACCGCAGCCTCCAAGTTTGGCTTTTCTTCGCTGAGTACAAGGATATAGAGCCTACCACCGAGTGAATCCAAACGCCAGAGTCTCCGTTCTCTGCCTCCGGAAAAGGCGCCTTCTACCATTCCATGAATTTTACTGCGAGAAGTAAGGAGTTTCCTTGTGCTCCTTCTGTCTGTATCCAGTTCCATACGTGTCAGATACATTCCTTCTCTCCTCTCACAGTTCAGCCATGGCATCATGTTCTTCTGCCGATTCTTCTGTATTTACATCATCCCGAAGCCAAATTTCTTTTGCGCGTCGATAACCGAATTCGCGTTTATAAGGACTAAAAGAAATCGGCAAATCCCGCACGACAGCACCTTCCAATTCGTCCGGCATGCTGTCTAAACGGATATATCGACGCGTCCACTTAATGCTCCTCGCATTTTGATTCTGATTTTCTTCTTCCCGGAGTGCAGTCTCTAAGTCTTTTTCTCGAAGTCCCAGAACCAAGGGTAAAGTTGGTGGACAAGAGCGTCTTCCAAGAAACAGCGGAAAACAGGGGGTCCGTAACGCTGACTCTAATTTTTTAAGAAATGCAATGTCTTCTGACTCCAATCCCACCAGAAAAACGGCATCCGAAAGATAGTATCGCGATGTTACATATCCTATTTTTTCGGGTTCTTCATCTTTCTCTTTTTTCGCTTTCTTTTCAACCTTCACCGCCTGTGCGGTATGGAAGTCCCTTATGACTTCGCCCTCTCGGTCCACGCGAACTCCAAACCGCAATGCTGCGAGTTCCGATAAATCAGCATCACGCCGTAGCCCCAATGCCGCCGCAAGCATTCCGATTACGCCGCTTTTCGATGGTTCTCGCTGTGTTCGTCTGCTCTCAAATTTAGACTCGGTACCCCACGCCTGCAGCGGTGCCGCAAGGCGCAATAAAAGTGTACTCATTAATTCTCTCCTGCATTACCCTGCAGCTCGCGCACATATTTTTCCAGTAAATCAAGATTCTCCTTCATCGGTCGCTCATCGCACAATTTCTCCATGCACTCTCCGGTACCCAAAGCATATGTAGGTACTTCAACAAAGTTCTGATAACTCTTTTTCACATACTCCACAAGACGCTCGGCAGAGGGTTTACTGAAGCCATTGCGGCTCACAACCGCATCTTCAAAAGCACCGCTAAAATTCACCGGCTGATCCTCTCGAATGGTAATGTAAACAGCATCCGGAACAGTTCTGTTTGCAAATGTAGACAGCTTTCCGGTCGGCATTGAATAGATAAAGGCTTCCGCAAACGTCCTGATAACTTTCGCCGGATTTCCAACCCACTCCTTAAATGCAGCTAAGCTGACAGTTGCATAGCGATAGAGGGTAGAAGAGTTGAATTCAACCGTTCCCAGATGACCCGCACCTGAGCTGTCTCCCACTTTAAGGTCATCGACCGCCGTAAAGTAATCATATTCATTGTGTACGGTGTGCGTCGAAATGCTGTGGGCAACCTGTGACGCTGCATCATACTTAAGAGAAGAATCTGTCGCCACCATACGTCCGAACAATACCATTTCAAAGCTTGGATTGTCCATCAGCTTCTTTCTCGCATCGTCTTTTAACTTTTTTTCTTCTTCTTTTCCTAAGCTCCCATCCTCTGTAATAGAATCCACTACCAGCTTTGCCAACTCTCTTATCTGCTTCCAGCTGATATAAAGAAGCGTATCCAATTCCTCTTTGTTGTAACTGTCTTCCTGCTTTTTTTCCTTGTCCTTTTCCTTATGTCTCGCTGCTCCTTTGCCCAAAATCGTTCCGGCCAAATCTTCACACTGCTCACGACTCAACTTGCCGTTCAACTTCTCGATTTCATCCGCAATCTTACCACGGACATACTTTGTTCTGACGCCCAATTCCTCTTGCGGAATACTCAGCTTGAAATAATCACGCATCGCATGTTTCCACGCCTGTGAAGATACACGCGCACGCATACTGCCCCCATAGACTGCGGTCTTAGGGCTTCCCGTGTCATCGCGATTGATGCAGCTCGGCGGCACTGTCTGAATCACATGAAAATCCACAAATAATCTCTTCTCATCCATACTATCTTCCTTTCCGGTCTGTTTGACCTTTAACAAGCTGAATTCATCCTCTACTGAATTCCCAAATATCAATCCCCAGAGGAGCTTACCGCTCTACCTTTTTATTCGTTACTACCTGTCTCCGGCATTCCTGTCGCTCCATCATTTTCTGAATGCTCAAAGGAGGATAGCTCTCTGTAAAAATCGCGTCCCCATTTAAGCCGCACTCCGTCAATCCGATCCGGATTCTGATAATCGTACAGATCCTTTGCGAGAGCAGCATAATCAATCGGAATGTCTTCTCGTTTGCAAAGCTTAATAAGGCTCCGTAAATACCAACTAAACCCTGTCAAATCCGTTGTGCTTACCGCCACATTAAATCGCTTTATAATGGCTTCCTTGTCATCCGAGTGCGACTGATTAACTGTGCAACTGCTCGTCCGAAGGTGTTTTTCTCTTGGAACATAAACTCGCTTTCAAGATTTCTCTTTCCCTGCTGGTGCAAAGAAAATAATGTAAGTGCTGTGAAAATAGCCCATTCCGCACGACTTGGCTGCTACCTCGCCCCTCTAAGGACTCAGGCAAATCTGTAAAGAGCATGTCCCAGAGTTCCGGTATTGCACCCAGCTGTTCCCTCGACACCGCGCCGCATTTTCGCAAGAATCGCTCGTACTGCCGCTTCGTTGGGATTGCTTTGCAAACTCATAAAGCTTGCGCTTTACAAATTTAGCGATATCACTCTGTCGTGACTCTGTCTTACTCCTCTCTTCCATGCATACCTCCTCAATTATGAGTTTCTTCCCCGCAGAGCAGGGTATAGCTTATGGAGCTCTCCCACCATTACCTCAAATGCAATCGGCGAAGCATAATGCTTTTTATCCACTTCTTTTCCGGTTAGTGCTCTCATCCCGGCATTTCGGATGGTTTCTCTTCCCAGGTCCAGCGCTATTTGCTTCGCAATCTTTTGCCACTCCAACACTTTCTTCCATTGTCTCTCCAAGACAATGCGAGTCAATAGAATTCAACCATCTTCTAAACGGAACATCCAACGATGCGTAGCAAGTCTCTTTCCCCGCGTCAACAACCAATTTTCGCAGATCCTTATCCGTACTGTATCCTCCGGCAAGCGCAACATTATAAAAGAACTTTCCGAATGTTTCTGTTAGTAACTCACACTTCTTAATTTCTTCTTTAATCCGAAGAACCCAAGCTCTTTGGGAACGCTCAGCTGCTCCGGATAAAATTCCGGATGAAAACGCCAATGAATCCGAAAATGTATCTTTTACGGTCGCATTTTTATCTCCATATTGCACAGACACAATTTTAAATCTGCATTTTAAATCTGTGGTGCTTTTTAGCTTTCTGTAAAGTAACTGATTCCAACGAACCAAGCCCGGCATATGTCCGTCTTCATTCTCACAGAATATGCTCCCAAACTCTCTCCACATCTGACGATCCGGCTCATGTGTCTTTGGAATCATCCACTTCTTTTTCCCACTCTGCGGATCGATTTTCCAAACCGTCATTTGCTCTGTAAAAGCATTTTCCGGATTAAAATAGTCTCCGCTCAGAACCCAATATCCTTTGATATGACTGCTATCTCCACGCTCTAAAAGCAGTCTTCTGGATTGCCAGGTCAACAATTCTGCTTGATTCTCGGGAAGCGGATAAAGTTGTCGTTCTTCTTTGGACAACTCATTATCTGTTTTCTCCCAAATAGCCTTATTCTCCTCTTTCCAGAATTCATCTCCGTCTTTCAAAAGCGTCAAATTTAACAATAAAGTCTCAAACAGATTTCTTCCGGCCGCGGAAACAACACCCATTTTACCTAGCCATGCAAGTCCCGGCCCCTTACTACCTTTCTTTTTCTTTGTATCGTTATCCTGCTCCTCCGTCTTTTTTCCTCTTACCGCAGGCTTTACGGCACTATCATCAAACGCGTTGAGATATACCAACCATCTGCTCGCCTCCGCAAATGTCAGAGAATCCCGAGACACACCGCTACACACAGGAAAAAGTCTTACTTTATTTCCGCTCTGAGAAAGCTCTCCGTTCAATTTACACGCCGGATATAGCTTTGACTCCTTCGCTTGCAAAACTTCCTTTACATCTTTCACCTGCCAAAACGGTCTCTCCTCGTGAAACAACCAGAACCGCTCTCGCCACTGCTCTAGGTAGTCTCGAATCGGCTCTTCCGGAAAATGTCCCAAGTCATACAATGCTTTCCAGCGCCGAAACACTTCATCCTCTAACTCATCGTCCTCCAAATCGAACAACAGATTCTCTTCTCCGTTCTCATCTACCCGAGAAAAGGTGCAGTGAAGCACTGCAAGTAGCAGACGCAGCATAGCCACATCCTGCGCAGCCGTTTCACCGGCCAAATCCTCATATTCATGCGCATGGACAAAGACATCTTTAAGCGATACCTCTTCGACACGGCAATCTCGTGTTCGAACCCGTATCCATGGCTCATCCAGCAGGTTAAACTCAGGTTTTATCATCCGCAGCTCCTTTCTCATAAAACAGGCCTTCCTCCTCCGAGTACCACAAGTGAAATCCTGCGAGTTCAGTTTCCAACTGTTCGTTCAACAGGAGAAATGATTCCTCTCGCAACATCGGATCGTGCTTCCACTCACCGGATAACACAAGCTCATTCATCGGCTTCAGTGCTTCGAGAGTCTTTTTTTGATTTGATATTCACGGCAGAGCGCACCTGGCAACTTTACACTTTGCCACAACAAGTCTCGCTTCTCTTCCGGGAGGGAATACGTTCGACCGGCAGTCTCTGCCCCTCGTGTTGCCAGGGAAGATAGCAGATTTCATTTCCTTTTTGGACGAATAAGAGCACCTCGATGCTGTTTTTCCGAGTCTCTCACCTGCGCCTCTGCTTCCTCCTCGTCCAGTTTGGTCTCCACATTGCTGATCCAGTTTTCAAGACTTCTTCTGGGCTTATCGAGGCAATAGGAATCCGCCTTCGTCTTTTTTTATGTCCGGTCTTATTCTCCTCTTCCTTTTTCGCTTTTCCGTACGTTTCCTTCTCAGCTTCGGTTTCCCAACCAGGTTCTCGATCGTCGTAGCAATCCTGCACCAAATTCGGAATATCCCTCGGCAGTGTGATTTTGTCCGGCAAGCGCTTTTTTTAGTTCTCATGAGGAGATAGTCCCCATAAATGCAGCTGGTTCCTGATTCAAACGCACCTTCATCCGGCTCTATGACATAGCATTGTGCCGCTTTCAGCTGTTCCGGCCGCATATTGTCATGAATCGGATGACGATGTAAGCGTCCCAGACGTTGCAGGAGTAAATCCATGGGGCAGAGGTCGGTGAACATCACATCTCCGTCAATGTCCAGGCTTTGTTCGAGCACCGATGTTCCGATTACAATCAAATGATCTCGTTCCGCCTTGGTGGAGCGCTTTCCCAGTTTTTGCAACAAATCACGCTCACGCGCTGCGCGATCCGGCATCAAAAACGCACTGTGCAAGAGGACAATATCCGCGTCTGGCATCTGCTCTCTTACTTCCTTCGCAAACTCTTGCGCTCGCCGTATGGTGCTTAATATCACGATTGCGCAGCCGCCATCCTGCAGCTTTTCTCGCAATGTTTGAATCCGCTCCGATTCTTTGACTCGTCGAATCGCCACACTTCGCGATGCACTCTGTAGTTGCAGTCCCTTTTGATGAACCTCTTTTCCGTCGGTCCAGGTAAGCAGCGGATACGCGCGCGAATATCTCCAATCCGCTTCTTCGCCTTGCGTAAACCGCTTTTCGCGCTCACGCATTTCTCGCTTGGATGTATTCAGATAGGCATCCACAAAATCGATGCGCCTTGAAGCGGGCAGTGTGGCCGAGAGAAGAATCACCGGCACATGATAGGCACCGAGCCAGCAGAGTGCGCGCTCCAGGTACACGTTCATGTAGGCGTCGTAGGCATGCACCTCATCGATAATCACGATTTTTCCCGCCATGCCGAGATGCCTGAGCATCAGGTGTTTTTGCTTCAGTGCGGCCATCAAAATCTGATCGACCGTTGCAATGACAAAATCGGAGAGCAATACTTGCTTGCGGCCGCGGAAAAAGCTGTGTACCACCAGTGCCTGATCTTCATCCTCACCGATGCACGCTTCCCCCGTGAACTCTCCCTTTCCTGCTTCCAACAAATCGGCATAGTCCTGATTTAACTCTGCTTTGCCGTGCGCAAGTCGTATCGAGAGCTTCTCCTTACTCTCTCCCTGAACCGCAACCTGCTCCTCAGCCCATGTCCTTATACGCGGGAAAATACCGTTCGCCGTCGCCTGTGTCGGCAGGCCGAAAAAGAGCCCGCCGCTTCCGCACTTCCCCGCATATATCTCGGCGGCAGCGAGTGCCGCTTCGGTTTTACCGACGCCCATCTGCGCCTCGACAATGAGAATGCCCGGAGAGCTGACTGCATCTGATATCTCAAGCACTGCCTTCTGCAGTTCATTGGGTGGAAAGCCAAAGTTCTCCGCAAAGGCTGCCTCATCCATTCCGCCAAGTTCGGCCGACCAGACAGCCGGAAGCTTTTAACTTTTTTTCCAAGCACTGCGAGTCCGCTTGGGATACATGTCTTCCTGCCCCAACTCGTCAATCGATATCGTCGGATGGTAGAATTGATTGCTCGCGACCCAGTCCGCCATGACGAGAAGCCCAGACAGTAAAACGCGCTGCGGTCCGGAGAGCTCCGGGATATTCGATGCATCTTGAATGCCGCTTACTTCTAAGGCGTATCGAAGAAAGGCATCCCAAATCTCAGCCCACAGCGGGGCATCACTATCCTTGCCTCTGAAATTGACAAGATGCCCGTCAAATGTGGCCTCACTCACCGCCTCCTGGGGTTTTCCGTGATGTGCACCGACAATCTCGCAAATTCCTTCGTTCACACCTCGCTGTTGTAAAATCACCTGACCGGCTAACGCATGCGCTACTGCCGAGGGATTGGTAAAAGTTTTTATATCTGCTATTTCCAGCCCTTCTTCCGCAAGCCGCTCCCGCACCTCCGGCAACATTTCCAGAATGTGCGCCTGAAACACGGCCGTAGCCTTGCCGATATCGTGCGCCATACCCAGGAATACACATACCTTCTGAAACAGCACTTCGTTTTCCTGCAGAGCTGCCTCGCTGCCGCCGCAGATTTCCCGCCGAACGGCCACCGGAAGCCAATGCTTCCAGAGTTTCTCCATGATTCCCGCCGTATCCCGCGCGTGCATCCAGAGCGGCAGCCACTGCGCGCTGTCATTCGGATTGGTCTTTGCCGCGAGGCTGCGCATCAGCTTGTTTATGTTCATGCTCTCCTCCCCGGATTCTTAACATTCTCTTACAGTTTAGCGCTTATAATCTCAATTTCAAGTTATAATTGCATATTTTTGCTTGGATTCGCATCTCAATTTTATCTATTTTGATGCAGTTACATCTTCTCTCGACATTTCGAACTGTCATTTCTATGCATTTCGGTATTTCGGGTTCTCGACTGTAATCCCTCGCGCCCTCGGCTTTGTTATCTTTACCTTACCACATCACCTGTCCGAATTTCGGGACTCCATCATTCGCTCACGTTTCCTTTCCAAAATTTCCGGACAAAAAAGGAGGCCGCTGCTTCCGCAACCGCCTCTTTCCTATCTTTTTTCTCAAAGATACAATACCGTGTAATCCAACTCTTGTCTTCTTAACTCCCGTGCTTCTCATTCCCCGTGCAATTCCACGGAAAGGTAACTGTGCTTGACCGCCGTCAAAAAGGTCTCCAAGATATCCGACCGCCGCAATTTGAGTGAGGATGTATTCACACAGGGATGGCAGCCGATGTACTCGTCCCGAAAGAGGTCCTGATCCACGAGAAGCTGTACCCTGTGTTCGCTGTCGTTCATCAGCCCCATGACACTCACCGAACCCGGGTAAAGCCCCAGGTATTCAATCATCTTTTCGGGCGGCGCAAAACTGAGGCGCGCGGAGCCAATCTGCGCCGAGAGTTCTTTGGTCTTAAAGGGCTTGTCCCCCGGCATCATCAAGAGATAAAAAGCGGTCTGCTGCCGGTTACAGAGAAATAGGTTCTTGCAAATGCGACAGTTTAACACTGTGTCGATGGCCGCACAGACCTCCATGGTCTCGGCGGGCGCGTGATCCGCGCGCGCATACGGAATGTCCAGTCGATCCAACAAATCATAGACCGCAAGTTCCCGCGCTGTTCTTTCGGCGCAGTCCTTCGGTCTGCCGTGTTCTACATGCAAAGCGTTTTCCTCTTATCCTTCAAAATAATAAATCCATACCATGATAGCGCATTTCCCACGCTGCCGCAAAATCAAAGTGTCTGTGGCGTTTCGGCTTTTTTCCATGTAGTATGGACATAAAGCGCCTGCCGGGGTGACAGTGCGGCTTATAACTGGAAAGGGTAACAATGAATACGGAACAAAACGGACAGCGGGCCGTCCGGCTGGATTTACTCAAGGCCCTGGCCATCATTTTGGTCGTCTTTCTCCACAATGCACAGCTGAATCCGGGCAGTGTGATCGACAACGCCTTTATGATGCTCTGCACAAGTGCGGTCCCCGTCTTTTTCATGGTCACGGGAGCCATTCAGTTAAACCGGACAGGCAGCATAAACTACAGGCGGCATCTCATGTCGATTGGCCGCCTCTACGCACTTGTAATCTGTTGGAAAGTGCTCTATGCGGCTTTCATGCACTATTTTTACGCGGTGCCGATTGACGGCAGTCTCTCGAATCTCGTAAATTACATCTTTCTCTTTCAGGAAATCCCGGGCGTCAGCACGGGGCATTTCTGGTATTTTCAGGCGCTGATTGCCCTATATTTTATCCTGCCGCTATTACGCCTCTGCCGCGAGAAAAAGCTCCTGCTCTATCTCATGCTGCTACTCTTCAGCTTTTCCTGCGTGACCTTTGATCTGGATTTATGCTTCCGGCTGCTGCAAAAACTATCCGGAAAGCATATCCCGGATATGATGCTTCTCACGTCCCTGAGTCCGTTTCATCCGACCTATGCGGTCTATATCCTCTACCTCTTACTCGGAAAATGCATGTATGCGGAACGCGGAAAATGTGCCCGCTATCGGCGTTTTGCGCCGGTAGCCCTTGTGCTAGGCCTCGCCGGACTCCTGCTCATCAAATATCTGCAAAGCGGTCTATGGTCCTGGCAGGGCGTGCACCTTGTAAGCGGCTACTATTACGCCTCCACCATGCTGATTGCCGCGGGACTCATGCTTCTCTTTGTCGGCCGGACCGCTGTCTCCGCACCGGAACAGTGGATAGGACGCGTCATCGGGCAGCATACGCTCGGCATTTTCTTCTTACATCTTTTACTTTACACCGTCCTTGATCATACGCTCTATCCGCACATCCGCGCTTGGAATTCCTGGTATCTGAATCTCCTCGAGAGCCTCGGTATCGTCATCCTTTCCGCGCTCTGCACGATACTGTTCCGAACAGGAATCCGGGCTTTTACGGCTTTCTTCCGGCGCAAGTTTTGAAATTCCTCTCCGGTGACAGCGCTCCGCCAAGTCGCCTGTCATGACATCGGCATCCAGTATCGTTTTTCCCGCTTATCAGCGGTTCTTTCATCTTCCGAACTGCTTACAATGCCGCTTCGGTTTCGACCTTCCCATTCGTCCTCTCTGCTTTCTTTCCGCACAGCAAAGCCCCCGCCGTGTCTTTCGACCCGGCGGGGCTTTCACATCAGCTATTTACTTTTGAGCACGTGTTTTTTTGCCACTCAACGCTCAAATAATTTCTTATATTCCCCGTAGCCCTCTTCTTCCAGCTTGTCATAGGGAATAAAGCGGAGCGAGGCGGAATTGATGCAGTAGCGAAGGCCGCCTGTCTCGCGGGGACCGTCGTTAAAGACATGACCCAAGTGCGAATTTCCCTCTTTGGAGCGCACCTCCGTGCGGACCATGCCGTGCGAGCGATCGGTGGTCTCCTTCAGTTCCTTTCCTTCGATCGGCTTTGAAAAAGCGGGCCAGCCGCAGCCGGAATCAAACTTATCGAGGGAGCTGAACAGCGGCTCGCCGCTCACGATATCGACATAGATACCCTTCTCAAAGAAGTCATCGTACTCCCCGGTGAAGGGGCGCTCGGTCGCGGCGTTCTGCGTGACCTCATAGGAGAGGTCTCCGATCTTTTTGCGGAGCGTCTCCTTGCTCTCCTCTTCCGCAAGGTGAAACATCTTCTGCGGTATGTGGCAGTAGCCGTCCGGATTTTTATCGAGATACTTCTGGTGGTATTCCTCCGCCGAATAGAAGTTCTGTATGGGCGCTAGCTCTACCGCGAGCTTTGTGCCGTACTTTGCCTCCTGCTCGTCATAAACCGCCTGAATTTCCGAAAGCTGGCTCTGATCCGCATAGTAGATGCCGGTGCGGTACTGAATGCCCCTGTCATTTCCCTGCTTGTTTACGGAGAGCGGATCGATCACCAGGAAGTACTTATCGAGTAGCTCACGGAGCGAAATCTCCTTCGGGTCATACTCAATTTTCACGGTCTCCGCGTGCCCGCTACTGTCGCAGACCTCCCGATAGGTAGGAGCCTTGTCCGGACCGTTTGCATAGCCCACCTCGGTCGCACGCACGCCCGGGAACTGGTCAAAGTACTTCTGTAAGCCCCAGAAACATCCGCCCGCGAGATAGATGGTCATTTTACCAGTTCCCCCCTTCCATGTCATGACGCCGCCAAAGTTGTAGACCTTCCGATAGCCGAGCTTTGATAACTTCTCCGCCGCAAGTCCAGCCCGATGCCCACTGCGGCAGTAGATAAAAATCGGCTGATCCAGATCCTTCAGGATTTCCGGTCTCGTTCCGTTGATCTCCTCGTTCGGCAATAACACCGCACCCGGAATGTGACCGCTGTCATACTCCTCCTTGGTGCGCACATCGAGGATGATGTGACCGTCGTCCTGCTTCATCATCTCCCGCGCCGTATCCTGATCGATTGTCTGATAGCCCATGGTCTCCTGTTCCTCCTTGCTCTCGCCTGTTGCGCTTGTCGAAGCGCTGCTGCTTGTCTCGGCAGCCGCCATCGATACCGCACTTTCTGTTGCCTTACTTGTCTCCTTAGACTCGGCCTTCTTCCCGCAGGATACCAGCAGCGGCAGTGCAAGTGCCGCAACAACTGCGAGGAGGTAGCGTCTCTTCTTCATGGCTTTCTTTCCTCCTTTTATCGTATTGCTCTCTCAAACTTTCGCTCTGATGCATCAATTTCGAAATTGGTTCGAAATTCACTTATAGTATACCACTTTGGTCGGAAAAAGAAACAGGGATTCAAAGGTACTCTCTATCTGTATCTGCTTTCTGTTTCTTGTCCTTCAACTGTTCCAGTAGATACACAAATTGTTGCACCTGCGCTTTCCGGCTTGCCGGTGTCGCATTTGTCTGTCCTTGCGTGTGATCTGACTGTTCCCGTATCTTACGGATCTGTTCCGCGATATCCCCAATCCCCCAACGTTCATCGACATCGTAGTTGTATGCCTTGATGCGGTGATAGGCGATCTCCTGCCACGGCTCGAGTGCACTGCCGTCCCTGCTTACAAAGAAGCCGGAATCCATGTAGCGGATGATAACATACTCCGAGTCCTTCCGGTCAAAGCCCCTGCCCTTGCTAAAGTCGATGCCCTTGCCGGTGTTCCGGGTCACAGCGGCCTCGAGGAGCGGCAGGGTAATCTCATTTATCGGAAGCTTCATATTCGGCATATCGAAAAAGCCGCCCTTTGCCTTCGTGTAAACGCAGAGTTCGCCTGTGCTCCCTTGCACACGCATTTGACTCTCTTGATATCCGCAAGCTTCACCTGATGCTTGGCGCCTCGGATGACACCGTAGGAGAGGCGAATTCTCTGCTCGCCCGGCGTTTCGCCGAGCTCCGCGTCGAGACTGAACAGATTGTTCGGGAATTCCGCTCCCAACTTACTCGCGGCAAAGGCGATGAGGAGTGGCTTGGACTCGCGAATGTTGTGGGCGTCGTCACAGGGGATGGTATCGATATTCAGCTCCGGCAGGCTCATATCCCTCATGTTCAGGTCACAAAGGCGAACTTTGTAGCCGGAATTTTGGCTGCAGTAGTCCGTCAAATCTAGCGCTCCGATTTCCGCGAATTTCACATCCGCATCAACCTTGCCGTTTAAGCTCTTATAGCTGAAACCTTCCTTTGCAATCCGGACGGTATACCCGGCACCTTGCGGGCCTTTGTTCGAAAACTCCATGGCAGCGCCGTTATCAAAATATGTCTTCATCTATTCACCTCCTTATTCCGGCACTTGGCTTCACGATAGGCGGCCATTTTACCGGTTCACCAATCCAATCCATGTTGCAGTCAAAGCTGTAGACGTTTCAAGAGTTGAGCTTTGATAACTTTTCCATCGCAAATCCCGCCCGATGTCCGCTACAGCAGTAGCTTAAAATCTGCTGATTCAGATTCTACAGCATTTCCAGTCTACTTCCATTAAGCGCCTTGTTAAGCAACACCACACTCGGAATGTGAGCGTCGTTTATGACTGAATTGGATTTTTTACAGTAAGCATATTTCAAATCTTAGCTTTGATGCATTAATTTCAAAATCAGTTTAAAATTAGCTTATTGTATGCTGCTCCTCCGGAAAACAATCCAATTCAACTTTAAATCCATCAATCCTAATTAATCAATGTGATTCTTCGCTTGGTGATTTCAGTTCAAAAAGGAACCCTTTTCTAACCTTTTTTTCCACAAACTCCATTGTGACCTTTAGTGTGTTGATTTCATAATTTAGATTATCTCTAGCAATTCTTTTCACTATAAATATTATTATCATTATCCCCTAGCTTATCCAATGGTATCAGCTTTGCACTAGCTTCCTCTGAATATTCCAAATTATATCCACACAATAGCAAGCCATTTTGAATTCCATAGCAATACAATTTATTATTATTAATACGAACAAAAAACCTAATTTTGTTATTGCTTGGGCTAATCCAAGATTCGCTAAATCCCCCATTTAATCCAGAAATAAAATACACGCCAATCGCAGTGGTTAAACATGTTGATAGAATTCCATGAACAACTTCATTTATATTCACTGTCCCAAAACCAATTCCATAAATCCCCTTAAAAATATCTATAATACTCAAATATGAATCTTCCCCAGCTAACCCCAGACTAGCATAAGGTAAGACAGCAGCCGCAAGAATACATGGTAGTTTTTGTAGTACTCCTCTCAAGCTTACTCTTGCATTTTTATCTGACAATTCCCTAATAATTTTAGTGACTTTACAGCCAATTCTACCATCTGCTGTGATTGCTGATTTAAGGAGAATAATTCCGCCCATAATTATCTCTCCAATAATCATGCATATATCTATCTTGAATCTAGTTTTATCTCTCGTCCCAAGCATGTCAAATACAGTGAACACTACTGTAAATAACAGCAAAATAACTAGTGAAATTATTTTATTGATATCGGTCGTTTTTTCAGTAATATTTCTAATTATCATCAGCACAAGTTGCGCAAGACAATACACACATATATATGCCATAATTCCCATTAAAATTCCACTTACAAATTTCGCAAAGAATCCAAGATTCTCACCCTTTAAATAAGGGAGATGTAAAACTATTCTGTGGTTAACAAGAGACTTATAAACAGAGGACGCAATCAAGCTAAGAACAATCCAATATACTGCGAATTTTACAATCAAATATAGCCTCATACCAATTTTATCAATTCCGTCCATTAATAATCTATCTAATGGACTAGCCATCTCATACCTCAAGATAATAGATATAGCACCTACTATAGCCGCTAACGTTCCTATAATTGTCACGATATAATAAGCATTTCCAATCCAATCGTCGACGTTGATTCAGCGATGTGTTGAACAATTTGTGTCTGCATAACTCCTCCTAAATTCTTATGCAAAAGCAGCCCCTTCATTTCTGAAGCAGCTGCTTTCCCTTATCACTGTGCACTTATTCTCTTATATCTCTCAAGCCATCTTCTCGCCCCAGTGCGCATTGACATCGTAGTTATATGCCTTGATGCGGCGGTAGGCGATCTCCTGCCACGGCTCACGGAAGCTGCCGTCTCCGCTTACAAAGAAGCCGGAATCCATGTAGCGGATGATGATGTACTCCGAGTTCTTCTGGTCAAAGCCGTTACCCTGGCTAAAGTCAATGCCGTTTCCGGTATTCCGGGTCATCACGGCCTCGAGGAGCGGCAGGGTGACTTCGCTCAGCGGGAGCTTCATATCCGGCATGTCGAAGAAGCCGCCCTTTGCCTTCGTGTAAACGCAGAGCACTCCGAGCGCACCGTTGCAAGCGCACTTCACTCGCTTGATATCTGCGAGCTTCACCTGATGCTTTGCGCCTATGATGACGCCGCCCGAGAGGCGGATGATCTTCTCACCGAGCGTTGCGCCGAGCTCTGTCTCGAGGCTGTCCAGATTGTTCGGGAATTCAGCCCCCAACTTGCTCGCGGCAAAGGCAAGGAGCAGCGGCTTGGTCTCGCGAATGTTGTGGCCGTTGTTCCAGGTTCTGGTGTCGAGATCCAGCTCCGGGACGCTCATATTCTTTATGTTCAGGTCGCGAAGCAAGACTCTGTAGTGGAAGTTCTGGCTCCAGTAGTTGGTCAGAAACAGAGAACCGATCTCCGCAAACTTCATATCCACATCGACCTTGCCGTTTAAGGTCTTATAGCTGAAACCGTCCTTCGCAATCCGGAGGGTATGGCCCGCACCGAGCATGCCTTTCTCGGAAAACTCCATGGTAGCGCCGTCATCAAAATATGTCTTCATCTCTTCTCCCTCTATTCGGCTTCCGACTCACTCAAAGAAGCTCGTTGTCAATGGTATAGCTCATGTAGGCGCCCTTCTTAAAAAGACCGCCCTCCTTTAGACCCCAGGCAATCGCAGAGCAGGCAAGGCGCTGCGACTCTTTCTTTTTTGACGCTCCGCGAGGTAAGCAAAATGCCTGCCGGGAAGAGCTTCGCAATCAGGAAGCTATAAAGGGAATCCGTCTCTCCTTTTTCCGCCTGCTTCGTGTGGAAGCTCGGATTGGTATCCCACCACTCGTTCGGCTTACAGAAGGAGCAGACTGCACGCATCTCGCTTGTGCCGAGGTTCTCGGCGCAGACCGCGCGAACCTGTTCGAGGTCCTCATCGGCAATCACACCGTCCGTAATCGAGTAGGCATAGTAGGCGTTTGCAAGGCCGTCGTTATCGTCCTCGGTCTCCTTTAAAAGGTACAGATTCGACACGCCGCGCTTTGCGTACTTCTTCCACTTGCCGCCGATGTCTCGAAACGCCTTTCCGCTGTAGCGCGCGGAATCCCCGCTTTCCAGCGCACGGCGCAGTTCTTCGAGATCCACATCCTTTTTTTCCCACTCGTCAATCCAGTTGATACGTAAGTCTGACATGACTTTTTCTCTGCCTCCTTGGCTTTCCGGATTACCCTACCGTGACTATGGTTCACATCCTTTTTATTATAGAATTTTGCCTCGAAAATCTCAAGCTAGCGCTCCTGTTTCAGCGCTTTTTCTAAAGTACCGGCCTCCAAACCGGCAAGTGATACGGCATTCTGAATCACAGCTTCCGATTAGCTGTATACAGATCACCGCCTTTCGCTTCCGATCACACATTTCGCCCAAGATTTCGCTTCCGAAAGACGGATAGAGCCGCTCCGGTTTTCTGCCGCTCTGCTTTCTGCTCTTTCTGCCTTTTCCCATACGCTACACCAGGCCTTTTTAAACCTTGCCCCGTCAGAGTTCCGATGTCGTTCCCGTGATATTTTCCGCCGCAGTCCCCGCCGCATTCGTCTCGGTGTTCCCGAACCCCAGTTGCAGCCCGAGGTACAGGATTACGCCCTCGCGAAACACTCTGGGGTCGTAGTCGGTCAGCGCGTGTATCTTGTCGAGCTGATACTGGAGCGTGTTCTTGTGGATGTAGAGCTTCTCCGCTGCTGTCTTTAAGCTGCAGTCCGCAGCAAAGTAAACTTCCAAGATGTGTCTTTCTTTTTCGCTCAACTTTCCGAGCGTTCGCGCCGCATAGCTCTCGCGAACCGCGACCGGAATGGAACCGCTCAGCAGTTCCAGATCGAGCTGCTCAAAGTCCGCGTAGCCGGCTCTCTCAGCGCCCGCGCGGGCCGCAATCTGCGCCTCCCGGAACGAGCGGTACTGGTGCACCAGTTTGTGATCCGCCCCCACACCGACCGATAGAATTTCCCGGAACGCTGCGGCGAGCCGCTCAAATTGCTGCTGTCTCGGCGGATAGTCCCCCTTCGGCAGTATCAGGATGTACTCGTTCGGAAAGCGGAAGGTAAAGAGCGGGCTCCCGGTCTCACGGAATACGGTCAGTATTTTCTGCTCCACCATCGAGAGGTTCGCGGGGTTATAGCGCGTCGAGAGGCGCACAAGTACGGTGCGGTAGCGAACCTCTTCGCTGAGGCCGTGGGATGCGAGGAAGTCAAGGTAAAAGCCGTGATTCATGGGCTTCCCCGAACTCAGCGCCCGCACCACATAGTCGGTCTCCACCTGCTCGTTCCGGTTTCTCGCATCGTATTCCTGCTCGCGGAGCAGTAGGGCTGTGATGCGCTGGGCGAGATAGGCATACTTTCTCACGTCCTCCGGAACGCCTGTGATGCCGATGACCGCTACTATGGTCCCGTGGTGCGAAAATGGCAGGTTCACGCCCTGCTGGGTGCCGTAGAAGCTGTCGTTTTCCATGACCTCAATCGGCTGCCCTTCCTGTGCGGCGCGGTGCCCGATTTCATGGTAGGTGCCGACCCGCTCGGGGTTCGTGCTCGCAAGTATGCTGCCGTCCGGACGAATGAAGTTCACATCGTGCCCGCAGACATCTTTCACGCTGTCCACAATCTGCTGGGCTGTCTTTTTGCTGATTTCCGCCATTCATTTGTTCTCCGTACCAATAATTGTGTCTCCAGTATAGCACTTCTTGTCCTTTCACACATGGATTCAACAGGGCGATTTCGTTATTCTAATAACAGACAGACAGTCCCGGCTGTCGATCAGCATCCGAAAACAAAACAAGGAGGAAATGAGATGAAAGTAGTGGTCGCCATTGATTCTCTCAAGGGATCTCTCAGTTCTCTTGAGGCGGGCGATGCAATCCGTGCCGGAATTCTAAGGGCGGACAGCAGCGCCGAAGTCCTGGTGCGCCCGCTCGCGGACGGCGGCGAAGGCACAGTGGAGGCGCTCACCATAGGTATGGGAGGCACCCTGCAGGAGGTGCGCGTCACAGGGCCGCTCGGCACGCCGGTCACTGCGGTCTACGGCATTTTGCAGGACGGCAAAACCGCGATCCTCGAAATGGCTGCGGCTGCCGGCATCACCCTCGTCGAAGAAAAGGAGCGCAACCCGCTGAATACGACGACCTACGGGGTCGGGGAAATGATACGGGATGCGATTGCGAAGGGTTGCCGCCACTTTATTGTGGGCATCGGCGGTTCCGCGACGAATGACGGCGGCATCGGTATGTTGCAGGCGCTCGGCTACGGGTTCCTTGACAGCGAGGGCAAGCAAGTTCCCTTCGGCGCCAAGGGCTTGCAGGTTCTGGACCGCATCACGGATGAGAAGGTCATTCCGGAACTTGCGGATTGCACCTTCCGCGTGGCCTGCGATGTGACCAATACGCTCTGCGGCGATCAGGGCTGCAGCGCGGTCTTCGGCCCGCAGAAGGGCGCCGATCCCGGCATGATCATGCAGATGGACAAGTGGCTCGCCTACTATGCGGCACTGGCGCGCGAAAAGTACGAAAAAGCGAATCCGCGGCAGGAGGGAACGGGCGCGGCGGGCGGCCTCGGCTTTGCCTTCTTAACCTTTACCGATGCGCAGCTGGAATCCGGCATTAAAATCGTGCTCGAGGAGACCCGCCTCGAGGACTATGTGAAGGATGCCGACCTCGTGATTACCGGCGAGGGGCGGCTCGACGGACAGACTGTCATGGGCAAGGCGCCGATCGGCGTCGCGCATATCGCAAAGCAGTACGGAAAGCCCGTCATCGCCTTCGCGGGTGCGGTCACGCAGGATGCAGTTGCCTGCAACGCACACGGCATCGATGCCTTTTTCCCGATACTGCGCCGCATCTCGACACTGCAGGAGGCGATGGAGCCCGAGAACGCAAGACAGAATATGACAGATACGGTCGAACAGGCCCTGCGCCTGTTTCTGCTCAAATAAAAACGGAGGTTTCCCATGGACTTACAATTCACGACACTCGGCGCACTGATCGGACTGGTCGTCGCCATTCTTCTGATTATCAAAAAGGTACAGCCGGCTTACGGCCTGATTCTCGGCGCCTTGGTCGGCGGCCTGATTGGCGGCGGCGGGCTCGCGGGTACGGTCTCCACGATGGTGAGCGGCGCGGGCTCCATGATGTCCTCGGTGCTCCGCATTCTGACCAGCGGTATTCTGGCGGGCGCGCTCATTAAGACCGGTGCGGCACAAAAATCGCAGAGACCATTGTCGACACGATAGGCGAAAAGCGTGCCATTGCGGCACTCGCGGTCGCGACCATGATTATCTGCGCGGTCGGCGTGTTCATTGACATCGCTGTCATCACGGTTGCGCCGATTGCTCTTGCAATCGGTGAGCGCGCCGGTCTCTCGAAGAGCGGCATCCTGCTCGCCATGATAGGCGGCGGCAAGGCAGGCAACATTGTCTCCCCGAACCCGAACACCATTGCCGTGACCGAGGCTTTTAAGCTTGACCTCACGGCTGTTATGATGAAGAACCTGATTCCGGCGGTCTGCGCGCTCATCGCGACTATCGTCCTCGCTTCCCTCCTCGCAAAGAAGGCGGGCGACGGCATTTCGCAGAACGATCTCGAGGCAGCTCCCCGCGGAAAAGCTCCCGAACGCCCTGCAGGCGTTTGCGGGCCCGCTGACTGTGATTGTGCTCCTTGCGCTGCGTCCGCTCGCTAAGATTTCGGTGGATCCGCTGATTGCGCTTCCGCTCGGCGGTCTGGTCTGCATTCTGGTAACCGGAAACATCCGCAACCTGATTCCGTACACAGACTTCGGTCTCTCGAAGGTCATCGGCGTCGCGATTCTTCTGATCGGAACCGGCACGATTGCGGGTATCATCAAGGCTTCCGCGCTCCAGAAGGATATGACCGCACTCCTCAGTGCCATGAACATGCCTGCCTTCATTCTGGCACCGCTCTCCGGTATCCTGATGGCAGCCGCAACCGCTTCTACCACCGCGGGTTCCACCGTTGCCTCTCAGACCTTCTCGGGCACTCTGCTTTCCGCCGGTGTCCCTGCGCTCTCGGCAGCGGCTATGATTCACGCAGGTGCGACTGTCCTTGACTCTCTGCCGCACGGCTCCTTCTTCCACGCGACCGGCGGCTCCGTCTACATGGACATCAAGAACCGCATGAAGCTGATTCCCTTTGAGGCATTAATCGGCCTCACTTCCACGATTGTCGCTGTTATTCTGTACCTCGTGGCGGCATAAGAATTCGGCAGAAGCAAAGACATAACGACACAAAAAAAAAGCGGGTGCAGCTGACAAAAGTCAGTTGCACCCGCTTTTTTTGCTTCCTTGTTTTCTCAGTTCTCGTTCTGCGTATGTTCGGACAACCATTTTTCCGCCTGTTTACGCAGCCAGCTTCGCCGGTAAAGCGTACTCACCGTGACCGGCAAGACGGCAAACGGAAACATCATGATTACACCGGCGAGCGCGATTGTTGTGTAGTGTACTCTGCCCTTTGCGCGCGCCATCCCGTTGACAAAGTCTGCCGCGCGGTCAATGAGCGTTCCGCCGCCGAAGAAACGAAGCAGCGCATACTCCGCGATAAAGATTCCGAAACAGATCAGTATGATGGGAATCGTCACCCGTCCGCAGAGTTCAATCTTCTTCTCCATGGGGATTTTTTCTTCCCCCGGTATATTCCGAAACCAATTTTCCGCCCGTTCTTCCTTGTTCATCTCTCGCCCCCCCTCTTCAAACGGTCAAGCGGCATTTTGCCTGTATCCCTTCATCCCGATTGCGCATGTTGCCGCCGCGCTTGTTCTCGCGGCGTTTACTTGTCTCCGATTGCAACGAGGTGCAGACTCTTCTTTGCGCATGCATTTCGCATGGCTTTCCGTTTCAGCTCTCCGTATCGTAGACCAGCTCGCCGCTATAGTAGACTTCCAGGGACATCTCGATCAGGCTGTCATCGTCCGGCAAATTCAGATATCCGCTGTAGGTGAGTGTGTGATAGCCGTAGAGCTCATCAACCAGTTCAAAACTGTACTCGTGATAGCGCTCCAGAAAGTGTTTGAGCGACATCCGCTTTCCTTCGAACGCTCCGCGCTCTTTCTCCGGGCGCAACAAAAGCACCGCCACAAAATCCGGGTCTACATCCTCAATCGTGAGACTTCCCTCCTCAAAAAAGAGGCACACAGAAGTCCCCGCATCCGCAATTTCCTGCACGATTCTGTCGTGCAGGCTGAAAGGCGGCTTAATGGTAGGGCGGTATCTCGCAATCATGTCGCACCTCCTGAATACTTATCCTGCTGACGCGCAAAGCCGAGAAAGCGCGTTCCCTGAAAGCTTAACTGTCCGCGGTCACCCTCGGCCGACATACCGTAGACTCTGCCGTCCACATTGAACTCCGTGCGCTCCCCGCCCTCTGTCTGAAAGGTGAGGAAATACGCGGTATTCGTACTCCCGACCGTGTTGGTGCCGCTGTGTCCCCAGACCGCGGTTCGCTTTCCCACGAGCACTGCGAAAACCGTTTGTTTCGGCGACTGATTGTTCTTATGCCAGGTTCCTATGCCCTGCACCAGTCTCGCAATGATCAAAACAAAGGCCTACAATAAAAATCAGAGTAAATACCGCACCGAATATCCCGCCAAACACATAGAAGTCGTCCATACTGTTCTCCTCTGCCGCTGTCAACGCCACTCTGTTGTGCTGCTCTGTTCACTGTGTCTCACGATTCGCTTATCGCTTTGTGCCTGCCGCTTTCTTCCCTCTGTCTCTTCTCTCATGTCAGCTGATTCCGGCATTTGCGAAAGACAGGCTTCGCTCGGTTCCGACTTTCATCTTGCATCTTACCTGCCTGTATGCATTGTTTTTCAAATCTCTCGAAACTACAGGGTACAGCTACGGATAAAGGGGCGGAGATCCGCACCGCTCTCCAGGTAGCGGAGCAAAATCTCCGCGCAGGCACGGCTGTCGCTGTCCGCCTTGTGGTGATCCAGTTCGATTCCGTAGTATTCGCAGAGCACATTTAACTTGTGGCTCATACCGGGTAACAGGCGCTTTCCCATCTGCACCGTGCAGAGATAGGGGACCTCGGGCTTCCACGCGATTCCGTAAGCATTCAGGCATTTCCTGAGTACGCCCATGTCAAATACGGCGTTGTGCGCGACCAGAAGCCCGCTCTCCATGAGCGGCGCAATCTCCTCCCATACCTTGGGGAAGGTCGGCGCGTGCCGCACGCTCGCCTCGCTGATGCCGGTGAGCTGCACATTGAAATAGTCGAAATGTGTTTCCGGGTTGACCAAACTATAGTAGGAATCCGCCACAGCGCCGTTTTCAATCACGGAAATGCCGATGGCACTCATGCGGTCGCTGAAACGGTTCGGTGTCTCCACATCAAAAGCGATATAACGCGACATACTTTCCTCTTTCTATCGATGCTCGATGTTTTTATTATAGCTGATTCTGCGTGTTTGCGCGACTTTCCCCTTCCGCATCTCCTTCTTCCCTGCTCGACACGCCGGTTTCCTTTTCCGCTATTTTTGTTTTCTGTTCTTCGTTTCCACTTTTCGTTTTCTCCTTCTTCGCTTTCTCGGGGCTTACCGTGGCTTACCCTCTTCGTTTTTTCATCGTATCCGCTTGTTTGACTTACTTTTCTTTTCTCACTTTTTTCTTCTCACTCTCTGCTTTCCGCTCTCCCCAAACTCTCATATCTGCCCCGACAAAAAGAGAGCCGTGCGTTTCGCACGGCTCCCGCCATCTTACCTTTGACGATGCACTTAAATCCGACCGGAACTCAGCCTCCGAGCACCGCTACGAGGAAGTTCGGCAGGACCACCAGACCGACGGTTGCAATGGGCTGGCAAGCTGCGTAGAAGGAAGCCACTCTGTCATCCTTGCTGACGCCGATCAGCGCATTCAGGGAGGGCGCCGCCGTCATGGCACCGGTCGTCGCGCCGAGTGCGCCAAAGAGCGGAATGCGAAATACAAAGCGCGCCACCGCATAGCAAAGAGCAGGGACACACAGCTGATCAGCGCACCGATCAGGAGAAGCATGACACCGTACTGCTGCAGGGTCGATACAAACTTGGGGCCCGCAGCCGCGCCGTTCTGCAGAAGGAACCACGCAATGCCGAGATCGCGGAGCGGCACCAAAGTGGACTTCGGTGCCGTCAGCTTAATCTTGCCGATGTGACCGATCGAAGATACCGCAATGCCTGCGATGATAGCGCCGCCGCCCGTTCCGAGCGAGAAGGTCGCACCGCCGCCGAGCGGAAGCTTAAAGCTGCCGAGGAGGGCACCGAGCATAATCGCAAAACAGACAACAAACACGCCCGGACCGTCAATCTCCGTGAGCGCTTTCTCCTTCCCTGCCTTCGCTGCGGGAATCTTGGGGAGCTTATCATTTTCCGCCGCGATATCCACCTTTAAGAGCTTCGGAAGCAGCTGCACAAAGAGTAAGACCGAGATGATGCCGAACACATAGGCAAGACCGTAGCCCACACCGGCTGCGGACTGATCGCCGAAGACTTCCTTGGTGGTCGCAAGGCTTGCGGTCGAGGTCATAGCGCCTGCCATCACACCGAGCGCCAGATCAAGCGGCAGACCGAAGGCCTTCACCGCCAGGGTAACCGTGAGGCTCGCGCCCACCAAAACCGCTGCCGTCGTCGCGATGTAACCCCAGAAATTCGCCTTTAAATTCGAGAAAAAGGTAGGCCCGGCCGAGAGTCCCACGCAGGCCAGAAAGAGTCCCAGTCCCGCCGTGCCGATGACAGACGGCACCTCCATGCCGAGCGCGCCGAAAATCAGCGCAACAATCAAAACACCCGAAGTACCGAACTCAATGCCCGCAAAACTGATACGTCCCAGCGCATAGCCGAGCACCAACGTGAGGAAAATCATAAACACGGCATTGCCGCTCAAAGATTGTATGAAGTCCATGGACCCCTCCGAAAATTTAAATTAATATTAAGAACTATTATTAGTATATGCGAGCGTTTTCTCAGCGTCAACCGTTCCGCGCCAAGTTAGAGACCGCTTTTGCATTTTTGTGAATTGCCGCCAGTTTCGGATTTTAATCCCTAGTGTTTTTGTAGGCTTTTCTGTGCAACTGCGGGAGCATGCTTGCAGCAAAAAAGCGGCGGAGCACGCTTCGTTGCGCTTCCGCCGCTTTTGTCCGTATGCCGATTTCGTTCCTTTCACCGCACATTCAATTCTGTTTGCCGAATTCCGGCGCAGGTACCAATCCTGTTTCCGTCAAACGCAGCACGCGCGTACAGACCTCATCGATATATTTTCTGTCGTGGGAGATGCTGATAACAGCCCCGGGAAACGCGGCCAACAGGCTTCGAATCACAGGGCCCGAGAGCGGCGAAAAGTTGCGCGTCGGCTCATCGAGTATCAGAACATTCGCATCCGATAGGCTCATTTTAAGAAGCAAGACCTTCGCCTTTTGTCCGCCGGAGAGTTCCCGCATAGGGTGATCCATCTCCTCAGCCGTGAATTTAAGCGCCCCCAGATAGGTGCGAATTTTGGTGCGTACCGCCTTATCGCCGCTGCTGTCCAGAAAGTCGACCGGGGTTCGGCTTAATTCCAACAAGTCCTCATAGTTCTGCGGCATATACTGCGCGCGGAGATCTGCTCGCGCGAGCAAATCCGCCGCGATTCTTCGCAGCAAGCTCGTCTTTCCCGCGCCGTTCTCTCCTATGATGCAGAGCTTTCGGGACCGCGCAGTTTGAGACGAAGGTCCCTTGCCAACAGACGTTCACCGTCCGGTGTTGTTAATTCCGGAAGGGCATAGTCGATTACCGTTTTCCCCTGCGGCATGACTGCCACCTCGCCGCCGAGACGGAAGAAAATTGCCTCCTCCTGCTCCGGCATTTCGGTCATCTCCGCGTCTTCTTTTTCAAAGCGCTTTCCCATGGCCTTCACCGCATGCATCTTGTCTTTTAAGTTCTTCCCCTCACCCGGTGCCTGACGCGAAACACTGGATAATGCCCGTTCCACCGAGTTGTAGAGCCGCGCATACTTTTCGTCCCGGAGTTTCTTCTCCTTGCGCTCGTTCTCCGCCTGTTGGGTCTTTCGCGCAAAAAGTTCCGCGCGCTGCTGCCGGTAGCGAAGGTAGCTGTCCCGCACCACCGCATAGCGGCTCTCGCTTTTCCGCTTCAGCTGTTCTAAGTGAATCACCACAGTCGCCGTCCGCTCAATCAAGGTTTCATCGTGCGAGGTGAAGAGGACTATGCCTTCCCAGTCATTGATCAGACTTTCCAATAATTCGAGCGTGGCAAGATCTAAGTCATTCGAAGGCTCGTCGAGCAAAAGCACCGTGGGCCGCTCCAAAAAGATATGGAGTAGCTGTGCCTTCACCTTCTCGCCGCCGGAGAGCGTATCCATGCGCTGCTCTCCGTAAAAGAACTCCGGTGGCAGGCGAAAGCGAGCGGCGAGCGCCGAGAGCTCCTTCGGACTGCAGTCAAAAAATGCATCCGTAGCCGAAAAGAATTCATAGATCGAGAGGCCTTTCCGTTCATCCGGCAGCTCCTGCGGCAGGTAAGCAAGCCGCTCCGCGCCCAGGATGCGTTCCCCCCCTGCACTCCGCATAGGCCGCGACAAGGGCGGGGTCAAAAATCCACTTGAGCAAGGTAGACTTCCCGTTGCCCTCCTCGCCGATGATGACCGCCTTGTCGCCTGTATTCAGAACCAGGTTAAAGTTCTCCAGAATAACACGCAAGTCACGACGATGTTCTATGGTAAGGCTCTTGATTTGGAGCATGGCCAACCTCCTCTCTGTCACTTCCTGCCCTTATCTTCCGGCACGCCGCAGAGCCTGTCAAGGCGAATCGCGCAAAAAAAGCGCTGTCTCGTTTTCACGAAACAGCGCTTCAAAATTTCTGTTTTTACTCTCGCTGAATGAACTCAGGATCCGAGCATCATCACGAGCAGCTTCGGCAGAATCACAAGTCCCACCGTCGCAACCGGCTGGCAGGCAGCATAGAAGGAAGCCACCTTGTCATTGCCCGTCACGGTAATCAATGCATTCAAGGACGGTGCCGAAGTCATAGCGCCCGTCGTTGCGCCGAGGGCACCGAAGAGCGGCATCTTGCAGAGATATCTTGCCACCACATACGCGAAGATGATAGCGACCACGCTCATGACCGCGCCGACCAGGAACAGCATAATGCCGTACTGCTGCAACGTCGACACAAACTTCGGGCCTGCACCCGCGCCGTTCTGCAAAAGGAACCATGCAATGCCGAGATCGCGAAGCGGCATCAGCGTCGACTTCGGTGCGGTCAGTTTAATCTTGCCGCAGTGACCGATTGCCGAGACAAAAATACCTGCGATGATAGCGCCGCCGCCTGTACCGAGCGAGAAGGTCGTACCGCCGCCGAGCGGAACCTTGATGGCACCGATCAGCGCGCCGAGGGCAATCGCAACGCAGACCACGAACACGCCCGGGCCGTCGACCGTGAGCAGCGACTTGTCGCCCTCGCTCTTCGAGACCGGTGCATCCGGCAGCTTTGCATTTTCCGCATCGACATCCGCCTTCAGGAACTTCGGCACCAGCTGGACGAACATCACGACCGAAATAATGCCGAACACATAGGCGAGACCGTAGCCCACACCGGCCGCGGACTTATCGCCGAAGAGCTCCTTGGTTGTCGCAAGGCTCGCGGTGCAGGTCATTGCGCCTGCCATGACGCCGAGTGCAAGGTCAACCGGCAGCTTGAAGATCTTGACCGCCATGATGACCGTACCACCCGCGGCAACCAGAATCGCAACGGTCGTCGCGATAAAGCCCCAGAAATTTGCCTTCAGATTCGTGACAAACGACGGTCCCGCCGAGAGACCGACACACGCGAGGAACAGTGCCAGACCGGCCGTTCCGATGATGGCCGGCACTTCCATGCCCAGTGCGCCGAAAATCAGCGCCATCACCAGAACGCCGGATGTGCCGAACTTCACGCCTGCAAAATTAATCCTGCCGAATGCATAACCGCATACCAGCGTCAGAAAAATCATGAACACCGTATTGGTGCCCAAACCCTGAATAAAACCCATGACCCCTCCATTTCTTGTAATGCCCTTCTGAAACTACGGTCATGGTAACATGATATTTCCTGTAGCGTCAATGAATCACCGCAAAATTGTTTGCAAATTTTGCCATTATCTTATTTTAGCGGTAAATGTTGGCATTTGCACTGTATTGTCAATTTTATAACGAGGATGCGGCCACCCACAGCTATCGGCAAAGCGTACAATCAACCAGCGTTTTAATTTGTATTTTATGTATATTTTATCTCTTAAATAACTTTTTTTGCAACAGGACCGCGGCACGGGCCAAAAGTGCATTTCCTCCGAGAATCACAACAATCCAGAACAGTGTGGAGGCAAGACTCTGCTCCCGCACCTTCAGAAAACTGTAGGGTCCCGAGACCAGTCCCATGCCGTTTAAGATAATCATCGGAATCGCATAGAGCAGCGTGGTGAAAAGCGCATACCCGACCCAGCGCTGCGGCGCGCGCTCCTCTCCCGTCAGAAACAACGCAAGCGAAAGAAACGGGCAGAGCAGGTGGCTGAAGAGTCGTGTGCCGCCGAGGAATTCATGCGCATAGCCGTTCTGCGGTCCGAGAACCAGGAGCACCACGGTAAAGGTCACGAGTAGGCAGCTCGTCGCGATAAAACGGAGCAAGCGCACCATCGTATCCGGCTTGCCGCGCTGCAAAAGGAAGAGCGCCGAGGCGACGCCACAGAGCAAATTCGAGTCTGTCGTATAAAAGCGGAGCGTGGCGAGACCCTCGCCCGCGAAGGCGTGAATCACCACCAGCAGTTCAAACAGCAGCAAAAGAACATGTCCGCACAAGTTTATCTTTTCTCTTTGATTCATGAAACTCCCCCCCTTCCCGGTAAGTCTGCTCCGGGAATCATCATCTGCCTACGGTTGTCTGTCAGTTCGCAGTCAGTTCAATCTGGTTTCCCTCAAAATCCAGAATACAGGACTCATAATACCCGTCCCCCGTGGTGCGCGGCCCGCTGATCACTTCACAGCCCGCCGCTCTCAACTGCTCTGTCAGGGCATCCACCTTTTCTTTGCTTCCGAGCGAAAAGGCAAGGTGTGCATAGCCCGCGAGATGCAGCGCCTTCTCCTGTAATACCAAATCCGGCTTTGTCATGAGCTCTAAACGCGCGCCGTCCGCAAAGGATATAAAGTAGGAGCGAAAGCCGGTCTTCTCATTGTGATACAGTGCATTCGAGCTTCCGCCAAAATAGCGGACAAAGAACGCCCGCGCACGCTCCAAGTCGGAGACATACAGCGCCACATGTTCGATTCTCATGCGCTCACTTTTTCCCGAAGAGCCTTGAAAAGAAACCGGGCTTTTTCTCCGCAGCTTGCTCGGGCTTTTGCGCCTCTTCCTCTGCCGTCTTTGTTTCTTCCGCCGGGGTCTCGTAATGATGCTTTTCGTACTTCACTTTTTCTATAATTTCTTCCGCCTCCATTCCGCTCGCGGCTTTCACCTGCTCGATTGCGACTTTTTGATAGATGAAAGCACCCTGCGGGTCACAGAGACGAATGTCTGAGTAGCATGTCGACTTGTTGAGATCAAAGGGATTTACCTCCATGACCTCGGCCGCTTCCATGAGACCGCTCTCCGACGCACTTGCCTGACGGAGCGAAGTCAAAAATACCGCTAGGTTGTCACCGAAAAAGGCCTCGAGGCAGTTCCGCACGCCTGCATCGCCCTCGTAATCCTGAAGCAAGGACTTCACCTGCTCCGGAGCCATGTAGATGCCGGCCGCATAATTCTCACTTAAGATATCATGGTCTGGTTCCGGGATCCACTCCGGCACAAAGCTCTTCCACGGACTGCAGTAGCGCTTCATCTCCGGATGTTCCTCAATGAGGAACGAGTAAAGCCGAGCCGCGGACATACTGATATTCTGTGAAGAAACCGCTGACCACCGCCATCCCGTAGAGTATGCCCTTTTCACTGGCTCTTCGAATGTCCCAGGCCGCAACAGTCTTCATGATATCCAGGTACTTCTCCCCGAAAAAAGACTCGTGTTCCGCCTGATACGCCTCCGCAAAGCGCTCCGCCACGCTGCTGTCTCCGTCCTTTAGCGCCTTCATCGGCGCAAAGAAGCAACGCTCCATCTCATCCCTGCGAATCGCATGATAGGTGATGTCAAACCCCATGGTGAACTCTCCTTCTGTTTTTCTGAAATCGTCTAGCAGTCCCGCCGCCGGTAGATACGAATCGTCAGTACGTACGAAAAGACAAATGCACACACCGCAGCTGACAGTATCATAATTCCGACCGCAATCGTTCCCCGCGCCGTCATCGGGGTCGGAATGCGTACATTGATGAAACTGCTGATTGCAACCATGATGCCAAAGCCCAAAAAGCAGGCTGATAACCAACAGAGCTTCGCCTCTTTCCTCTCCTCCCGGTGAGCAATACAGCGGAAAAAAAGATTGCCCCCATAAACAAACTGACACCGATCCCTCCCACATACAGATTAAACACATCTGTGTGCTTGTCAAATGAAAGCCTCGAAACACCAGCGATAAACCAATCCCTGATTCCGGCAAGCAACATTCCGAAAGCGAGCCAGATCAGCAGGCTCAGAAAGTAGCTTCTCACAATCTCAGTTCTCTTTACCGGCATTGACAGCTTATACTTATCCCATTTAAAGCCCCTTTCTTTCAGGCTCCCCACAAGCGAGATGAGCGAAAACCCGACCATGCAAATCAGGGTAAACGAAATAATCAGACTTTGATTTCATAACAATACCCAACACACAGAGCAAAACCATGAGCCCTGTGATAGCCTTCGCATTGTCCAAGGTTGCAAAACAATTGTTTTTCAACAGTCCCTTCATATCCTTTCTCCCTTGATCAGCAGCAGCATGATCTCATCAATGGATACATGGTCAATCACAGCATCCTTGTACTTTCTTTGTGCGGCTTTTCCGTCGGAAAGCAGCACATCGACCTGATAATCCCGTTTCAGATAAGCCATCATATCCTCTTGGTTCAAGGCCTGAAATTGCTTCTCGCTGCAGCGCATCACACCATAGTTATAGCGCAAATCATCTTTCATTGCGGAGAGAATCAGTCTCCCGTTGTGGATAAAGGTAATGTAATCGGCTATCTTTTCCAAATCACTCGTGATGTGAGATGACAGCAAAATAGAGTGCCGCTCATCCTGCACAAAATCCAGAAACACATCCAACATCTCATCCCGCATGATGGGATCCAGTCCGCTAGTCGCCTCGTCTAAAACAAGCAGCTGCGGATGATGCGATAAGGCAGCTGCAATCGCCAATTTCATCGTCATTCCTCTGGAATACTGTTTGATTTTCTGCGTCGGCGTCAATTTGAACTTCTCGAGGTAGTGGCGAAACAGCTTCTTATCCCAATGCCTGTAAACACCCGCCATAATATCCGACACTTGATTTGCATTCAGATAACTCGGAAATTAGCCCCGTCATAGACGACAGCAATCCGTTCTCTGATATCCGTATCGGAATCCCGCATCTCTTTCCCAAATAATTTGATGCTGCCGCTGTATTGCGCAATCGTATTTAGAATACAGCCGATTGTGGTCGTCTTTCCGGCTCCGTTTTCTCCGACAAAGCCCAACACAGCGCCATACGGCAGCGAAAAGCTGATGTCCTCCAAACGAAAACTCGATCCCGGAAATGACTTGGAGACCTGCCGCAACTCTAATATATTTTCCATATTATTCGTCCTCCAGATAGAACAGCGCCAATAGCTCCTTCAATTTTTCAAGCGAAATTCGGTTCGTTCGGCCTATTTCCGCGGCGATTTGCAAATGTTCTTCGGCGATGCGCTGCTGTTCTTCCTGATAGAACTCTTTGTTTTGTGCGGAAACAAAACTGCCTCTGCCAACCGTGGTTTCTATAAAGCCATCTCTTTGCAGCTCCTCATACGCTCTCTGAACAGTAATGACACTCACATGGATTGATTTTGCCAGCGCACGCATGGAGGGAATCGCATCTCCCGCCTTCAGCTCCCCGCTTATGATCATGGCTTTTACCTGTGTTGTGATCTGCTCATAGATCGGTTTTCCGGTATTGTTGCTGATCACAATGTCCAAACCGCATCACCCCCTTCGCCAAAGTGTACTTATTGTATATGTACATTATATCAACCCGCCGAGTATTTTCAACAGAATTTTTCTCTTCTTATTTGCATCTTTGACCGTTTCCTAAGCGCAGCGGAAGATGCAGGCAAAGAGATAGCGCAATCCGACTCCATGAAGAAGTCGGATTGCGCTATCTCTTTCAAAACCAAACGGCTCCGAAACCGAAGCCTCGTCAAAGGCGCACTGCAAGAACCTATCTTATTCGATATTTCGCACCACGCCCGAGAACAGCAACGAACCGTCCTCCGCGGTCACGAGGAAGAGGAAGGGGGCGGTCGAAGGTTATGTCCAGAGGCTCGTCCATCTGCATCGCCCCTTCCGCCATGGCTAGCATGGTATAGGCCGCTCCGGTCACACCCTGCTCATCCACCTCTACCATGGCAGCGTGTGTCGCGCGATTCAGGAAGAAATTGTTGCTTGCATCCGTGAGCGGTTTAAAGTTCGCCTCGCCGGCATCCGTCGCATCTGTAATGCCCATGGCTGCAAGCGTTTTCATGAGATCTGTTTCCTTAGAAACCTTGAATTTCGGCAAAGTCAGATTCACACGGTACGAAGCCCATTGCGCTGTGTCCGTCGACGGCAAAGCGTCAAAGACCGCCTCATCTTCCGTGAGTTCATTGACCGCAACGCCCTCCTTCGGCAGATAAAAATACATGTCGCCGCTGTCCTTAAGAGGCAAGCGCACTGCGGTAAATTTCTCCGCTTCCATAACGCCCATCGTGTCGGTTTGGTGCATCATATCAACCGTCGCATCGCCCTTGGTCCCATGGAAAGTCTCCCTTGTGTTGCCCGCGGCATAAAACTCGTCAACCCATGCCGCCTTATAGTAGATGGTCGAGACCAGTGCCAAAACCGTATCCGGCTCGAGCTTTAAGTTCTTGGTGTACTCCGTCAAAAGTCCGCCGGTGTTTTGATCTGTCCACTTGCGAAGCGCCTCATCCATTTCCGTTGAACCCGGCTTTCCGCAAAACGAAGACGCATAGTAGATTTTCGCGAGCCTCTCCAGAGTTTCCTCGTTGTAGCTCACGGAATTGTTGAGCCAGAGCGAATCCGCGAGTAAGCTCTTGATGAGCGGCGTGTCAACATAGTTGCTCTCCCAAAGCGCCGTAATGCGACTCCGCAGAACTTCAATGTCCGACGCCTCAAGCGCATTCAGAATCTGCTGTCTGGTCTCTCCGTCGGAGACCTCTGCGAGCATTCCGAGAGCAATACAAATATTGAGCGGGGAGCAGACGGTGTTATCATCCGACTCATTCAAAAGCTTCGGCAGCAAGCTCCGATAATAGCCGCGGAGTTCTGTCTGATACGGTTCAGACAGAGCAATCTTCTTTTTGATAGAACTTGAGCCAGTCCTGATACTCCTGGCTTTCCGCAAACGTCTGCGCATTCTTCTCCTCCGCCGCCGGAACAGGGTAATTCGCCTCCACCGCCTTCAACGCAGCCGTCGGCGCACAGGCCGAAAGTGCGGACGCGGAAAGTGTCAGCGCCGTCAGCATTGCAAGACTCTTTTTCCGGAAATGTTTCATGGCTTACCTCCTTATTCTGTCGATGGGGTTCGCTTCGGTGCAATCCGTTCTTTCGCTCGTTTGGTAAGCATCTCTTCCTTGAAGCGCTCCGCCGTTTCTGTCAGCGCTTCGTCTAAATACACGGTCCCCGCGTAAAATTCCCGCAGTATCCTCCGAAGAAACGCTTCATAGGCCGGAAGTTCGGGCAGCATTTGCTGTAAGCCCTCTTCCTTGGAAAGAAGCTCCCCGCTCCGCAAAAAACAATGATAGCGGCAGAGGTTCATGACGGAATCCACCATATCCACGGGCGCATCGTGCTCATCGTAGGCGATGCTCTCCATAAAAGTCTCGCGGGAGATGTCGGGAAAGAGCGCCGTAATCTCCGGCCCTTCGAGCACTATGCCCCTCTGCCTTAGGTTAAAGATATGGCTTGTGATATCCTCATCCCTGCGCGATTCATCATCCCAATTCTCCCAACCTGCCTCGCGGACATATTCATCCCAAAAGGGCGAATAATGGCATTCCGTGACATAGGGGGTGCGAACCCTCGATAAGCTCCTGCTCCGTGAGCACGGAAACTTCAATTCCCTTCGCAGGCCCTACCTCACTGAGCGTTCGCATCTCCTCTACAAAGCGAAGGCGCTCGGCCGCGCTGAGCCGCTCCGAAACCACCGCGAGCGCATCCACATCGGAGCGCCCCCAGCGAAAGGCATTCTGCGCCACCGAACCGTGGATATAGATGCCGATAAGCTTAGCGCCCAGAATGCATCTGAGTTTATTTTGAAACCTCCCCAAAAACCGGGTGAGTTGTTCGTCCTGTTCCGGAATATGACTGCTCATATTTGTCTCTCTTTCGGTAGCCACAGTGTAATCCCCTGCCCGTTTCGGTAATGCGCTCTTTGCTGCTTTGTTTGAAACCCTCTTTTTTGAAATTCTTTCACCAGAGTATGCATATAGAATCCGTGCGTTATAAGGACGCAGTCTTCGCCCGCGGCGCATACTTTTCCGACCAGTTTTCTCGCGCGGCGCTCTGTGAGACGTCTGGATTCGGCTTGCCTCGGATGATTCAGAAACCACTGGATTCTCCCCGTCAGATTCCAAAACCAGAGCGGCAGCCGTAATTTCGTATCAAAACCGGATCTCAGCGGAACCTCGTCCAAGAGTTCCGTCTGTTTTAATTGCGCTTTACCAAAGAAGCAAAGCGCAGTGCTTTTGCTTCGCTCTAAGCGACTGATGTAAACCGTGCCCACCGCCTCTTGAATGGCTGACGGCTTTGCGACTTCAATCGGCGCCCTGTCGTACTCTCTGCACGCCCGGTCAAATTCCGCCGAACTGTAAAAGCTGTGCCAGTCATATTTTACTTTGCAATGCCTGATCAGAATAACTTTTATATTGCTCCTCCTCGGCTTCCGGACACTCCCGCGGAAGCAAATAAGGTACCGCGCTCTGCGCCGTGAAACCGAATCCCAAAGCGCCTACGCTTAAGTACAAAGTTCTGTTTTCTTTGAAACTGCTGCAAGTAAATTGTCTCTCTTTTGGCTTCAAAAGCAAAGTAAGTTTCCGTTACGATTTGCTTAAACTTTGATTGCCATATACGATGAGTCGCTCAAAGTTCTCTCGCCAAGCGGCTTTGCAGCCTTCCTTATTTCTCCAGATTGCTTCCGGCCCGCTTGTTCTTCCGAGGTCAATTCCGTACATCCCGCGGACAGCTTTCAGCTCCTGCGGATTTTTTGCCTTTCCCGTCTGGTAGCAAACATTTTTTGTGTCTGAATAGAGGATCACCGCACAGAAATTTTCCATCGCTCTCACCTTTAGAACTGTGGAAAGCTGATTGCGAAACTTATCCTCATCCAAATGCTCATAAGAACTGACCAAAATGTATCTCTTGTTTGGAATCGACTTCAACGCATCGGAATACAGCAAAGGCAAAACTTTTTCGGCCTTTAAAATATCATCCCCTTCTAAGACGGCAATGACAAGATTGCAATCCTCATGGGCTCGGACATACAAACCTTGAGAAATCCGCTTTGCCGATTGCAGCAGCCGGTGTACATTTGCCGCCGGAGCTTTGAACGCTTGGTACTTGTTCTCGGTCGCAAGTTGAACTTCTTCCGCAGTCATATGGGCATCGTCTTTCCCGAGATCAAACAAAAAGAGCCCTGCGGGAATCTCTGCATCAACCGCCTGCCGATCTAAACATACCGGCTCCATCACTCCGCCGAGGCGATTAAAGCCATAAACATAATTTTTTTTCTCTTTTCCACCCATCGTGACCAGATTGAAGCAGTGATTCTCAATCGCTCTGACCTTGTTATAGCGATACCATTTCGAATAAACAACATCGCCCCCGGTGGAATTCAAAATCAAATCCACGCCCTGAAGACCGTAAATTCTGCCGAACAGGGAATGATTGCAGTCATAACAAATCGACATGCCGATTTTATAGCCCTTGAGCGCAATGGGACGGAACAAACTTTCAATGACTTCCGGATAATTCTCCGTCTCAAATGCAGAGCATCCCGTCTTAGTGTGCTTCATGTAAAGGGCATGCCGGGTTTCATTCTTCTTTGCCCCTGCATTGACATAGATGCTGTATATATGCCCCCTTGATATCTTCAGCATTGACAATCAGTGCACAACCGAGCTCTCTGCTGAGGCGTTCTGCCTTCTCGACAAAGGAATGATAATCTCTCTCCGACAGGATATTGGGGAAGCACACATCCGCTAAAAACGGCACATAGCAGAACTCGGGAAATACCAGAATATCAATCTTGTTGTCCTTCACGACACGCATCGCCTTCTCGAACGGCTTCCGTTCCTTCTCCCCCTCCGTTTGGAGATACATGCAGACTCTTAGTTTGACTTTCTTGTCGGAAAGATTGCTTTCTTCTTTTGCTTCATCCGGACTTTCTTCCAATCTCTTTTTTTCGATGTGTAAGGTCTCAAATCCGAGCCTCTCGAAAAAACGCACCGTTTCCATACCGCCCGAATACTCATCCTTGCCAATCTCAATTCCGAAAGCCTCTCGATAGGCCATTCCGCGTATGTGTTTTGCCGGGTATTTCTTTCCTTCGTAGATAAGATAGGTAGAACGCGCCGCCGGATACTCGGGCCTTTCTTCCACAAAGCGCTTTATGGCACAGATAACGTGTTCCCTCGTGACAAGCTTCCAGTCCTTGGTTTGTTTCATACGTCGATACCTCTTCCTTGCATTTACTGCTTCATCACGCGAAAACTAATCATATCATCCAAACGAATCTCTTCGATGTCACAACGCTGATTGCCCCGCAGGAAGGAAACCAGGCCGTAGCGCTCCATGCCTTGCTTGAGAAACGTCATAAGCTTTGCACTTCTGCGCTGATATCCGTATGCCCGCAAAAGCGTCTTGAGCTTCACTCGGACATAGTTCTGTTTCCCATGGTACAAAATCACAATACGCATGCGCTTCAGATAAAACTCAAGCTCATAAAACTCCATCTCAAACAGAGCTTGCTTCGCTCTGAGAAGGTTCAGGTCGTTTTTCGCATTGATCTCTTGCAGTTCCCTCGCGATGAGCGGAAACTCCGACGCAAGCGCAGACCTGTCGTGAAGATAGGCACCGCAAAAATGGACGGCCAGCATCCAATTTTTTAGATTGTCGCGATAAATCTCCGGAAGCAAGTTCTTCTCAAAGGTCCATACAAGCCGTTCCAGCGCATAGGTATCTTTTATCACCAAGCCTATGCTCTCCTCGATGCAGGCCATCTCAAGCGGGGTAAGGCAGACCTCCATCAGTGATCTCCCTTTACCCCGTTACAAGTCCTGCACAGAACCTGTAGATTCTCCGGAACACTTTTTCCACCCTGATTCATGGGGACGATGTGGTCTATCTGTAAGTAAATGCGGTTTCGAAACTGCTTGCCGCAACAAGCGCAGGTGTATTTGCCGCCCTTCATCTTGGCTTTCGCAAAGGCCTGTTCACGCAAGGTCTTTTCATATTCCGCACCTCCCGGATATTTGCGCATCTCACCGAGCGGCATATCCTCAAAGCGGCGCTTCCCGTAACTGACATTTTTTTCGTCTCAAAGGTCTCCGGCTCCACGATTCTCTGAAGCTCTATATCAACCTGGCGTCTAAAAATAGCTCTTCATCCCGAAGAACAGGCGCAGCAAATTTTTCATCCCCTGTTCCCAGAGTTCATTTAAATACTTTGTCTGCTCGAGATAGTTCATACCCGACTCAATGATGTGTCGCGCGATCTGCGCCACGTCGAGTTTGCTGTGTTCAATCTCATCAAAGGTATAGAAGGACGGTATTTCGCTGTGCTGCGCATAATACATCAGAATGTGGCGAATATCTTCCGGGTCGTACGAAGGAATCATATCGCCGGTAAAGAAGCTTGCCCTGCACTGCTCTTCCATCTCATCGATGAGCTCGACAGGCGGGTACTCGTCATCATTTCCGTAGGAATCGAACAAGTCCGGCAGCGCCTTCATCAGTCTCTGATATGCCTTCTTGGTGCTGTCGTAGACCATCACTGCCAGCTCAAATCCATACCTTCCTGTTCCTGATACGACATCATATACATGCCGATCGGAATTCGTTTGTCAAAAGGCACACTCTCTATGGCTGTCGTATCGACGGAATCATCCATGATAGCTGCGAACTCCTGGATTTTCTTAATCGATATCATGCGGATGGCCCTTGCCTCGCGCTCTGCCTGTTTGTCGGTATCCTCACCGCCCGCAAGTAAACTCTCCGGATTAACCCAGGCGATGTGCTCATTCCAGTTGTCTACAAAGGATACAATATGCGCCGTCGCGGTACCTCCGGCAGCCTCTCCTCGCAGCGCGCGCCCTATCATCTGTGTCATCAAAATGGTCGAGACCGTGGGACGTGTCAAGAAAACAGTCTTGGTCTGCGGAAGATCCACGCCTTCCGTCAGTATCATCACGTTGACCAGAACCTTTAACTTTCCCTCTTGATATGCCCGAATCTTCCGCTCATTGTCTTCTTGGTTGATGTTGGCTCCGGTCAACTCGTCCCGAATCGGGGACACCACAAAATCAGCCGGGATTCCGGCCTTGTTAAAGAGTTTCGACAGCGTAATCGCCTGTACCACATTCACCGCAAAAACAAGGGTCTGCCCGTATTCGTCTTGATTTTTCTGATACGTATTGACAATCAGTTTGTTTCTCGCCGCGCTCTCCGCAATCGTTTTGGCCAGCTCCTCGGGAAGTGTATCGAAATGCTGAATCTTCTCCAAATCATCAAGGCCTAGGTTTTGTCCGTAGGACTCATCGGTCAGACAGGTTGTAAAAATCGGTTTTGCGAGAATGCGACGCTTGATTAACTCCTTCAAATCAATTTTATAGGCAATCCCCCTGTGCTCCGGCATGCCGTTCAGGTAAAGATTTCCCAACTGTCCCGCGCCCTCCTCGCCCGTTCGGAACGGTGTTGCGGTTAAGCCGATTAATTTGAGATGTTTGACCTTCTTTTGAAGGTACTCAATCACCCTGCGATAGGTCTTTGCCGTGCTGTGATGCGCCTCATCAATGACAAGGTACAATTCATCTTCCCCCCTTCAGCCACGAATTCAAGGCCGGAAGATTGCGCCCTATGCTGTCTTTACTTGCGATCAGAATATTGTCTTTCGCTTTGATATCAACCGCGCGGTCGTGAGCCACCGCACCGGATACAATGCGATAGGTAAAAGGAGCTCGTATGCGGAATTGTTGTCGCATACGCATACTTCTGAAAGGACTCCGCGGCCTGCTCAAGCAAGGTGTGGCGATGTGCCAGCCATAAAATCTTCTTGTTTCGGTCAATCGCGTGCTTTAAGAGCCAAGTCGAAGCCGTATAGGTTTTACCGCCTCCGGTCGGGAGCACAACCAAAGTACTGTACTTCTCTTCCGTATCCATGATACTCAGATTCTCCATGGCCTGCTTCTGATGCTCATAAAGCTGCCTCGGATTCGTACCCTTGATTGGCTCTACTGTTCCGTATGCCTTGTTTTCCGCATAGCCTTTCATCTGTCATTCCCCTTTTGTTTTCATCCGCATCGACAAACAAATCGTTCGGTGTTTTTTTACAAAAACCACTGCCCATTACCTGTATTTTTAGCACAGGTATGACAGCCGCTCCAGCAAAGGGCAAGGGAGCAAGAAACACGAAAAAGTCGCAGACCTCGTAATTAAGGTCTGCGACTAAACACTCATGCACTAACAACGACTTTCCTTCTCAGCCCTCTCTACGATTCTTCAATCTCTGTCGAACATCGGAAGCTCCGTACAGAACATTCGTTACCGTGACAACATCCGATTCGATGACATAGCAGACCAAAAAGTTATCTACCACCATCCCTGCGAATACCCATAGAGTATTCCGGTTCGGTGTGAAAAACACCCAAATCGTTCGGGAAATCGGTCAAGCGTGAGGATGGCTTCCGCAATCCCTATCGTACTGCCTCATTGCGTTCTCCGGCGCTCTGAGCTGAACAGCGATATACGTATACAGCTTCTCCATGTCTTCGACTACTTGATTTGTAATCCGGACCGTATAGTGCTTCATTTTTCTGTGACTATCCCGAAACTTTGAAAATGTACTTGCGGCATCCTGCACCTTTCCGCTCCGGTAATCCTCATAACCTCTCCGTAGTTTTTTTCGCGAATTTCTTCTTCGCTCATCCCACGTGCATCTATGCCAGCAGGCACAGCGGGTAAACTCACTGCGAAAGGAAGCCCACCCGTAAGCACTATCTGATTTAAAAACAGATCCACTGCCGTTGACATCGGAAGACCTAATTGTCCGAGGATTGCCTCAGCATCCGCTTTCAATGTCGGATTGACCCTCAAGTTTAATGTCGCTGTTTTTTCCATGACAATCACCTCCTTGTAAGATTGTAACGCCGTTTGCGTTACAATTCAATGCGGATTTCCCTCTTCATCGCTTCTTTCTTGACATGGAAGGCCCCCTCCCGTTCCCGGGAGGGGGCCCTCCATCTCATCTCATCTCATCTCATCTCATCCTCAATCATTCTCCGCACTTGCCTCCAGTATCGCGCCGGAGTGTGCATCGATCTCGTAGTCATACTCGGTGTTGCCCACATAGAACTCAATCTCATACACGCCTCTTCCGTCATCGTCGTCAAGCTTTGCCTTGGAGAAGGATACCGAGGATGCCGAGACACCCGCGTGTCCCAGAGCAATCGACTTCGCACGGTCCACACCGATAAAACTTCTTGCGGCCTCGGTTGCCGCTGCCGTCGCATGAGGAGCTGATCTCCGCCCTGCAAAAACACGACCTTGCGGCTGCCTGTGCTGTCGTGCGTAAGAACTGGGTCAACACTCTGATCTGTTGACCGTAAAAAAGAGCGGAATGCCTTAAGAAAACAAGGCGCTCCGCTCTTTTTTCTTTATTCTCTTGCGCGCAACGCCTCACAGTCAAGCTCCAGCACACCTGCACAAAACGAAATTTTCTCAAACCTGAGCTCCGGAAACATCTGCTTCAGTTCGTCCACAACAAAGTAGATCTCTTCTTCATCCCAGGCATCGCCCACCTCCCTTCGACACTGCTCCAGCTTCTCCCGGTCCTCAAACATCACATCGCCGATTAAAAGCTGCCCGCCCGGGTTCAGCAGCTTGCGGAGGGCTTGCAAAAGCAGAAGCTTCTGCTCATCACCTAGATGATGCAGCGAGTAGGTCGCTATGATAAAGTCATAGCGTTCTCTGAGGAGCGGTTCTGCCAGCCCCTCTGCAAAGTCCCCCTGATAGAGCCTCGCCTCCGGCATCTTTTGTGCGGCAAGCTCGATCATACGCTCCGAAAAGTCCTGCCCATAAACGGTACAGCCCTTTTCATACAGCCTGGCCGTCAAACTTCCGCTTCCAAAGCCAAGGTCCAGAACAACAGCTTTCGGCTTTCGCATAATACTTTGATAGATGTTTCCGAGCACTGCTCTGTATCCGGCAAAGGGATAGGTGTTTTTTTCCTCGGAAATCCCCACAAGCTTATCATAGTCCTCTGCCCAGAGATCAAAGCCCTTTTGATCCAACATAATTGCCCCTCACTTCGCATACCTTCTACAGACAAATTTCTCGATATTCGATCTGAATGTCGGCCTGACGCTTACATTCAATCGGGCCGATTTTTCCATGTCATCTCTAGGTATATTGTAATGCCGTTCGCGCTGCCAATCAACGAACAAGAGCCCCGTTCGGAATCATTTTCCGAAACGGGGCATATGTAAGGATCAATCGCGGTCTATATCATATTCGATGATGCCTCCGGAGTGTGCATCGATCTCGTAGTCATACTCGGTGTTGCCCACATAGAACTCGATCTCGTACAAGCCTCGGCCGTCATCGTCTTCATAGCAGCAGTCCACACTGTACCCGTCCGATGTGAGCTTTTTCGCAATGATTTCGTTCAGGCTGCGTTCATCTTCCGCAATCAGGATTCTCACGGCTTCTGCCTCCTTTGTCTTAATCTCATCGATTATACTTTGGAAATATTAGTATCGCATTAACGCAGACAAATGAGAAGGTTCATTCTTCCGCACAACAAAAAAGCAAGCCTTAGAAAAGGCTTGCTTTTTACGCTTTTTCTCCGAGCCGCTTTTCGCTCTATTATCATGTCTCTTTCGATCCGAAGCGACAAGCAGCCTGTAAATCCTGTTTACTTGCTGTCTCAGCCTTCCTTCTCTCGGACATAGAGCGGCGGCTCTGTCCGCACGCCGTCCGCGAATCCCGCCCGCCTCTGCGTCACAAAATCCATATAGCAGACGCGATGCAAAAGATGACGGCAGGCATTGTATATCTCCTGAAAATACGCGCGACAATTCTCCTCCGGCACGTCCAAGATGATAAGGTAAGACTGGGTTCCGTCCTCGTCGCTCTTTAGAAGCAAGTCCAGCATGGCAATTTCCCGCCGCGATTTTGCATAAGCAAGCAGCGCGCTCTTTAGAGCCGTCACCTCTTCGTTTTCCGCGGGGTAGCCGAGCATCATCTTGCTATCCCGCTCGACGGTTTTGCTCTGCATCTTGGCCTCCCCGAACTCACTCTGATAACCGGGGGAATTTTTGATGCTGCGGATGATGTCGGGCGAGACGTAGAATAGTTGCGGTCCGTAGGGGTTGATCACAAAGCCCTCGTTTTCCCGGAGCATCCCGATGATTTGCGGAAAATGAAGCACCATGGTCTCCCGCTTCCAGCCGTTTGCCCCCTGCGCTTCCATCTGTCGTATGGCGTCCCAATCCGTATAGACCGGCAGTGCTTGCTCACCCTCATCCAGAGTGACGCGGGCAATGCCGAACTGCATGCCCTTCTTCAGCGTCAACGTACCGCTCCCCTCGGGCAGACTTCCGTCCGTGAGTACCCCGAGCAGGTAGTGACTCCGCACCAGCTCCCGGAAAAAAAGATTCAGAAAGTCCCACTCCTGCTGAAAGCGAAATACGACCCGCGTGAGCCCCAGAAGATAGGGGTTTTCAATCGGCCGGTTCACATCGACCTCAATCTGATAGGGAATATTCGTAATCAAGGCATAGGTCCAATCGAGGGATAAGCCCTCTTTTCCCGAAAAGAAGAGCTTCGTGTCCGCGCCGCTTCCCTCTATCTCCTCTAAGATCGGGTGGGAGATGTTCCCGTCGCGGTGTAAAATCGTGACCCGCTCACCGACCGCGGCCTCGCCGAAGAGCTCCCCCTCGGCATAAAAGCGTTCCCCGGCATCAGGCACAACTCGCTCCGCCATCAACGTAAAGCGCAAAGGCGCTTTTTTCAGTGCATTTTCCGGCTGCGATTCCGGCTGCTGCGCTTCCGATCCGTCCGGCTGCTTTTTGCCGCCAAAGAAATTCTTCAGTGAATCAAACATTTCGTGCTTCCTCCCCGTTTCCGTATATCCTGACGGTCAGTAACAGTTTCTCTGCCAGCCGTACCGCCTCATCACAGTGTTCCCTTTTCAGCAGAAATACGCCATGCGTCTCGCTGAACATATCGAGCTCCGCAAGGCAGTAATTGCTCCACTGTGCACTCAGCTCCCGACACCAGCCTTCTATGTCGCCGGGCGCATCGTGCAAACCGTCTTCTCGGATTACCAACTGATACCCTTTGCAGAGCTTTCCGACCAACATGATGAAGCTTTCCTTATCACACTTCCACTCAAGTTCGACCGCTCTTCTTTGCTCCAACATCTCCTCGTAGAGCGCATTCCGCGCATCTTCCGCAGCTTCGAGGCTGTCGGGCTTATGCTTTTTTAAAAAGCGCTTGGTTCGCTCGCTGTCACCGAGCAAAAAGCAGCGCGAGTTCTCGAAAAATCCGCCTGAATCGCCTTGCCGTCCACACGCTGCACCTCGATATATCTGCTTGCTTCCGGAAGCTTTAAGCTTCTCACAAAGTTCCGCAGAATCTGCACCGCCTCCGGATAAGCGAGTTCCGGAATCATATAGAATCTGCCATCCACATCCAGATGTAAGTCGACACAGTCCTTTTTTTCTTGTTGACAGTCACCTTCATCCGCGTGCAACCCTGAATTGCCTGCGGCGGGGTCAGTTCCATGTACGGAATGTATCCGTCCTGCATCGCTTTCAGCGTGTTATCGATTCCGATTATATGAAAGCCGTTCCGGTTATAGTTCGGCTCCTTCATATGCCAGTCTTCGTAGTTTTGAAAGAGAACCCGCTGCATCCAGCTGTTAAAACTCCTGTCCTCATCTTTTCCCGCTCCTTACGGACGTATCACCTGCGGTACTTCTTCTGCCCGCAGCACTTCTTTTCGGCGGCGGAATTCCTCGTAGTGAAGGCCGCGCCCGTCAAGCGCCATCTCCCCGACCTGATTGTCATAGGGGTCTGCGCGAAATTCCGGCTCCGGGAAGCCCGTCTCCCCAAGTATACGCGCATTTGCCGCCATGCGCCATGGGTCTACATTGCCGAAGTAGAAGCGATGCAAGAGCTCGTCTCCGCGCTTCCAAGCGGAACCCCCGTAGGATAAATCCGCGGCCCGCCAACCGAACGAGGGAGTGTAGAATCGTACCCAATCGTGGGCGCCGATAAACTTAGGCTCTGTCTTTAAGCCGCTCTCCCAGCGCGCCGGGATTCCGACCGCCTCGCAGAGCGATAGGAATAAAAGAGCCTGAATGCCGCAGTCGCCGACGCGGTCCATCGCGCAGCGCTCCGCCATCCTGTCCAGGCAAAAATAAGAGGGCATGAAGCTGTAGCGCACCTTCTTTGTGATGAAGTCATAGAAGCACTTTGCCTTGACAAGGGGCTCTGTCACACCCGCAGTGAGCTCAGCCGCAAGGCTACAGAGGTATGCGCTCGGCGGAAACAAGGCACTGTCATATCCGCTCTCGGCCCGCTTTTCTGCACCGTACTTTGTTGTCTCATTTTCCGACTGCTTCTCTGCTCTGCCCTCAGCTTGCAGTCGCTCCGCAAGTCCGTAGACATCGCGGTAGCACTCGGTATGCAGAAAGCGATAGCTTAAAAGAAAGGGATGGTTTTCCCCGAGTCTTTCCTCCCAAAAGACAACGCGCTGCGCCGCGCTTCCCGCGCCGAGCTGCCCGCCGGCGCTCATTTCTTCGAGCGCAATGCCACGCTGCTCTTCCGTAACACGCGGCAGAGGAAGGTAAGCCCGAACAAGAGCCTCTTCCCGGAAAAATGCCTCCTCCAGCTCGAGCTCCGCGCGCACTGTGATGCGCACACTAAGTTCCCCTTGCTCCCGCATCTTTTCCACACTCTCTTCAAGCAGCCTGCGGTCACTGCCGGGAATGCGGTGTCCTTGCCTATCCGCCGCTTCCGCAAAGAAGGAGTCGGTCTTACAGAGCGAGTCAAAGAAACGCCCGAAAAAGCGGGCTTCCCCGTCCAGATAACGCCAAAAAATTTTGCCTCTCATAAGGAGGGAATCAAAGTCCGCCTCCGAAAAATTCGGGACATAACGCCGCACAAGTTCCAACGCTTCCGCCCTTGTATAGGGATACTCCGCAGGCAAACGGCGCAGTATCTCCAGCTCCGCGCGGAAGCGCCGCCGCTCCTCCGGAAGACACTCTCCCGTCTCAAGCAAATGCTGCAAATACGTCTCTGCCTCTTCTAAATTCCCGCGCTCCTTTATCCGCTGCACAGGAGACGGAAGCGGCAGATACATACTTTCAAAGATGCTCTTTCTCATTGCACCCTCCTTCTAAGTCAACGGCAAAGGGATGCCCGCATTGCGGACATCCCAAGTAAGATACACTGTCACAAAGACTCTGCTGTTATAGGAATAGCCGCAGCAAAGCGCCCATACCAAGTCCGCAGAAGTTTCCGATCGCCGCGCCGAGCACGCCCATCAGAACACCGATGCCCGCATAGGAAGCGTCATACGCAGAGGCCACAATGGGTGCGGAGGCCGAACCGCCGATATTTGCGAGCGATGCTGTCGAGACCATGCAGAGATCCCAGTGGAAGACCTTCGAGCAGATACATGAGAAGCACGTGGATGACCAGAATGAAGAGTCCGTATACCACCCACATGGGCGCCGAGAGCAGGTCGGATACCGACGCGGTCGATGCGAGCAGCGAGACCACTACATAGAGGTATACATTCGAGAGCTCTTCGACCGCCGGGAGCTTGCCGAGCGAAGTGCCCGCGCAGATGAGTCCCAGGATACTGACAAAGACCGTCGTCAGGGTTCCCTTGTCAAACATACCGAGACCCACGCCCGCGAGTGCCGCATTGCAGCTCTTTCCGACCATCTGGGAGAGCGCCGAAACCATGAGCGAGAGGCCGATCAGGAAAATCCAATCCGCACTGGTCGCAGCCTTCTTCTCCTTTGCGACCTCGGCATTCGCACTCTCCGCAATGGCCTGCAGCGTCGAAGTGTCTGCCTTGACCGAAGTGTTCCAGCGCCCCGCGTACTTCACCGCGAGCAGGAGGAGCGCAATCCAGACCGAGTAGCAAACGGTATCCAGCGCAAGCGCGCAGCTGTACGCACCGGCATCGACCGGAAGCGCCGCCTGCATGGCCGCCATGTTCGCGGAACCGCCGACCCAGGAAGCATAGAGCGCCGCAACCGCGCCCCAGGTATCCGTGCCGAGCGCGCCCTTAAAAATCGGGTAGCCGATCAGGAAGCCGATTGCTAAGGTCAGCGAACAGCCGAGGAAAATTGCCACCATGCGCCCGCCGAGCTTTGAGAGCTTCTTAAAGTCGCAGCGAAGCAGCATGACAAAAATCATGGCGTAGAGAATGTTGTTTTTGAGCGCCGAATAGGTATTCGCGCAGGCCTCGGGAATTGTAGAGTCCCATGGTGCAAAAGACCATGTTCAGCACATAAATCCAGACCAGCGGCGGCACAATGTTAAAAATCTTTGCCTTGGTCTTTTTCTCCAGGAACAGCAGCATCCCGGCAAGGAAAATAAGAAACGCAATGTAGGTAAACCCGTTGGTGATCATCTCTTTCTCCCCCAATTTTTATTGTTTGATGCTCAATCCAAGTAACGCAAGCCCTCCACGCCGCGGATGCCCATACCGGCCTCATCCGAAACCGTGATAAACTTCTCTTCAAAACGCGCACCGCCAAGTATCGGGTCCTCGCTGCAGAGCACCGGACCGTCCAAATCGATGCGGGTAAAGACTTTCTTTGCGCAGGCAAGCTCCACCGCCGCATTCACCGAAATCTTCGCCTCCAGCATGCAACCGATCATGCACTCCACACCGTAAATCTCCGCCGCAGCCGTAATCTTCAGCGCGTTATAGATACCGCCGCACTTCATAAGTTTAATGTTGATGAGGTCCGCCGCCCGCTGTTCCAGTACACGCATCGCATCGCGCGGAGAGAATACACTCTCATCCGCAAGAACGGGCACAAAGCTATGCTCGGTCACGTATTTGAGGCCCTCAATATCGTGCGCCTTGACCGGCTGCTCGACAAATTCGAGTTTTAGTCCCTGCTCCTGCATCTCATTTAAGATGCGCACCGCCTGCTTTGGCTCCCAGGCCTGATTTGCGTCAATGCGGAGGCGGATGTCGGCGCCCGCAACCTCACGCACTGCCCGAAGCCGTGCCACATCGAGCGTCGGGTCTGCGCCGACCTTTACTTTCAGGCAGTCATAGCCGCGTGCAATCGCCGTTGCGGCATCCCGCGCCATCTCTTCCGGCGCGTTTACACTGATGGTGATATCCGTGACCAGCTGTTTTCGCGCGCCGCCGAGGAGTTTGTAGACCGGAAGCTTATAAAGCTGTCCGTAGAGATCCCAGAGTGCCATATCCGCCGCGGCCTTCGCACTGCTGTTTCCGTGCACGCAGGACTGAACAAGCTGCATCAAATCTTCAAAGGCATCTATATCTTTGCCGAGGAGATTCGGGATGATGTGATCCTTCAGCGCCCCGACTATGGCACCTGTGGTGTGCCCGGTCACTGCGCCCGTCGGCGGCGCCTCGCCGTAGCCCACCGCTCCCGTGTCGGTGTGAATCTCGAGGATGATATCCTCAACACTCGTCACCGTGCGAAGCGCTGTCTTAAACGGAACCCGCAACGGCACCGAAATGCTTCCGAGCCGAATCTCCGTGATTTTCATGCCCCTCCTCCTTATCCCCCGGCGATATGCGTGAGTCTTCGCTTCCGTAACCTTCCCTGGCTTTCACCGCAAGCCGACCCGATTCACGCCCTGAGTTTAGGATTATTATACAATGATGGCATTTAGTCAGCAATCATTTTATGCACTTTGACAGTCTTCTCTGAGCGGAAAGACAAGTCCGAACAGAGAGATAAGCCCAAAAGAAAAACCGGCCCGCAAATCCGTGTGAAATAGGACCTGCGGACCGGCTTATCGGCCGTTTTCCGAGTTTTCGCCGCCTTACTACTGTACCTTTCTCCCGCGCGCAAGAAGCTCCGCCGGCAGATTGGGAGAAGCTTCTCTGCACCACTCCGCTACGCCGGTTTCGGACTGTATTCATAGGCAAGCCCCGCCTGCAAAAGTTTTCTTCCCGTCGCAAAGACCTCACAGTCCTCTGGCAGGCTCCGGAGAGACGAAATGTCTTCGAGGCTGTCACAGTTCCCGAGCCTTACATATCTCAGTTGATGCAAAGCGTCGAGCGGAACGAGCGCCCGCAACTTGGCGCAGTACTCCAGGCATAGCGACTCTAAATTTCCGAGTTCTGTCAGAAATGAAAAATCCGTCCAGGAGGAATTGTTTTTTACGCGAAGCGCCCGAAGCGAGGACAGTGCTTCCAGTCCGGCCGGACTGTTCGGCCGGTTGCCGTATACATAGAGGGACGTGAGTTTAAGTTTGCCGATGCAAGCAAAAGAATCCAGTGTGGTTCCGTTCAGCGAAAGTGCCTTGAGCCGCATAAGCTTAGAAAGGCAAGCGCCGCTCTTCTTACCGAATCTGCCGGAAAGGCTAAGTTCCTCCAGCGTATCCGCATATTCCGAGAGCGCTGTGAAATTCGGTTCCGTTAGACCGAGGCTACGCAATCGTTTCAGCGCTTTTAAGTCATGAAGCCCCTCACCGAAGCAGCCTGAGACCGCTTCGCTAACCCGCTGCAATTCCGAAAGACCTCCAAGCTGCCCCGGCTCCGTCGCACAAAATTCGATCTCCGGGCGAAGGCGAAATAAGTCATTGAGCTTTTCCAAATCCGACGTGCTCGGTCGATAACCTCCCCAGGCGCGGATCAGCCGTAGTCCGGCATCCGACAACAAATCCGCCAAGTCTTCCGACGTGAGCGCCGCTTCAAAGTACGCTGTGTCACTGCTGATTTTCTCGATCATTGCTATCAACACTCTCTTCCGTAAGCCGTTTTTACGTCCGTCTCATGTGCCGGTATCGCGGCAATCGCTGCCTCCAAGGCTCTCACAATGTCGTCGAGCGGCATGGACGAAACGCCGGGTTTATCCGCTGTCTGCTCCGGGATATAGGGCACATGAATGAATCCGGCCTTGGCGGCCTTATGATGTCGATTCAAATGATACAAGACGCCGTACATCAAATGATTGCAGACATAGGTTCCCGCGGTGTTCGAGATGGCCGAGGGTAAGCCGGCTTCCCGTATGGCCTCTGCCATCGCCTTCACCGGCAGGGTCGCAAAATAGGCGTTTTCGCCGTCCGCGAAAATCGGGACATCGATCGGCTGCTGTCCCGCATTGTCCGGGATTCGCGCATCGTCCACATTGATGGCAACACGCTCCGGCGTGACCGCCGCTCTGCCGCCCGCCTGCCCGACCGAGAGCACAAAGTCGGGTTGCTCACGCTCTATGGCCTCCGCAACCAAGCGCACAGACTCTCCGAAGACAGTCGGAACTTCCAGCTTTACAATCTCCATGCCGGCAATCTCCGGTTTCACGCGCTTCACCGCCTCCAGCGCCGGGTTAATCGTCTCGCCGGCAAATGGCGTAAAACCTGTCAGCAACAACTTCATATCGCCCCTCCTATAGACTTACTGTAGACTTATCCGATAAAACCGCTTCCGAACAGAAATCCTGCGTTCACTTTATCGGTAATGAATCAACAACACCGCCTTGGCGTCCTTCTTGCCGACATTTTTATAAGAATGAGCGCCGGAGGCATCAAAGCAGATAGCATCGTCCTTCTTGAGGGCATACGCCTCACCGTCGGTTTCCAGAATCAGCTCTCCCTTTAGCATCATCAGATACTCAAAGCTGTTCGTGGAATGCCCGATGGATGCGTGCTCGCAGCCCGGCTCCACCTCAATCTGATACAGTTCAAAGTTTCGATCTGCGGTCTTCGCATAATAGTTGAAGATATGGTACTTGTCCTCCGAAAGCGCGGAAATCTCCTTTTTCCGTATCTGAACCGCAGCCTTTTCCGGCATTTCCAAGAGCGCGGAATACGGCAACTGCAGTGCTCCCGTAATCTTCCATATCGTATTGATGGTGGGGTTTGCCTCTCCCTTTTCAATCTGCGAGAGAACCACCTTGCTGACCCCCGCCAGATTGGCAAGCTGCCCCAGGGTCAGGTTCTTTTCGTTTCTCAAGCGTTTCAGATTGAATGCGATGATTTCTCCGGCTTCCATGGCATCTCCGTAAGCGTAAAATTATAATTTACATCTTGTGTGTTTTAGTATTCGGTGTTACTCTTTCTCCGTTCATTATATTTTACACTCTGTTTGTTTTGCTTTCAAGGAGGGATTGATGAAACGAAAAGCTCTGAAAGCTGCCTTTCCCTATACGCTACCAATCTTTGCCGGCTTTTGGTTCCTTGCGCTTGCCTACGGCATCCTGATGAATGTGAACGGCTTTTCCTTTGTTTACCCTATGTTCATGAGTATGCTCATCTACGGCGACTCCTTGGAATTCATCGCTGTCTCCATGCTGATGTCTGCCTTTGCGCCGCTGACCACGCTTACCGTGACTCTCTTGGTTCAGGCAAGGCACCTCTTTTACGGCATTACCATGTTGGACCGCTTCAAAGGAATGGGTTGGAAGAAGCCCTATCTGATTTTCGGTATGTGCGATGAAACTTTTTCGATTAACTATACGGCAGATATACCCGCCGATGTGGACCGCGGCTGGTTTATGTTCTTTGTGACCCTCTTGAATCACATCTACTGGGTTTCCGGGGCAACACTCGGCGGCCTAATCGGCTCTCTCCTAAAGTTTAACACCGAGGGGCTCGACTTTGTCATGACTGCCATGTTTGTGACCATCTTCATGAACCAATGGATGAAGGAGAAGAAAAAAATACACGGGCCTCATCGGAATCGGCGGAAGTTTACTCTGCCTACTCCTCTTCGGCGCGGATGCTTTCATGCTCCCCGCCATGCTAGTGATTTTACTCCTCTTAACGGCATTCCGAAAACCGATTGAGATAGCCTACGCGGAAGGAGACGTGTCCGAATGAGTCCCATGAGCTTATCCGAACAAATTGCTACCATCGCCATCTGTATCTTCGGCACCATGCTGACAAGGTTTCTGCCCTTCCTCATCTTTTCCTCCAAAAAACCCACGCCGAAAACGGTTCAATATCTCGGCAAGGCACTGCCTTGCGCGGTGTTCGGCCTTTTGGTGGTATACTGCCTAAAGCATGTCTCCGTTTTCTCCGGCGCTCACGGAATTCCGGAGTTCATCGCAATCGCAGTTACCGCCGCCCTGCACCTATGGAAAAAGCAAATGCTGCTCTCCATTGCCGCAGGCACGGTCGTCTATATGCTCTTACTGCAGCTGGTTTTTTAGCCTAAGCGAAAAGAGTCAGCGTTAGCTCCAAATGTTCGCCTTCCCATTTCGGGATTGCACTTTGCTTCCGTCCGCCGCCATTACCTTTGTTCCTACTTCAGGATCTGCCCCCGTTTTCACGCAGTCTCAAACTTGGGTTTGGTAAAGAAAATGGACGCAGAGAACCCGCAAGTCTCAAAAAGCAGACTAGCGGGTTCTTTTTTGATTCTTTTTCAATTCTTTTTCGGTTCTGATGCGAGTTCTCTTTCAAAGCTTAGCTGAGCTTCCAGATGAAGTAGCCAAAGGGCGGCATTTGATATCCGCCGTTCAAGGGTACCTGCTCGCCGCGCAGAAGATCTGTCGCCGTGCCTGCATCCGCCCCGTTAAAGTGCGCGTGATACGCTTTGTCCTCGGCATTTAAACCGATCCAAATTCGCTCCCCCTCAAATTCCCGCTCAAATACCAGCTGACGGTTCGTGAGCACAATGCTCTTATAATCTCCGTGCGTGAGCGCCTTATGGCTCTTATGAATTTCCGCAAAGGAGGCAATCGCATCCGTGAGCTCATTCCATTCGGGCGAAGCAAGTTCCGGGCGGAGGGCATCGTCACTGCCATGGCTCTTTTCACCCAAAATGCCCCACTCGCTGCCGTAATAAATGCAGGGAATGCCCGGCATGCCAAAGAGCAGGCAGTAGAGCAGCGGCAGATGCCGCTTTTCCTTTAGGATGCTCGAGACACGAGTCACATCGTGATTGTCCGCAAAGCTGAGCAGATGCTCCCCCTTATAGATGGCATGACTTTCTTTTCCGAATTGACGGTTCAGCGCATAGTTGATTTCAAAGAGGTTCAGGTCGTTAAAGCTCGAGTATAAGCCCTTATAACACTCGTAGTTCGTGCAGCTATGCAGCATCTCTGGATTCACGATGCGCTTATAGTCGCCGAACAGAATCTCCCCGAGCAGGAAGAAGTCCGGCTTCACGGAATCGCAGAACGCGCGGAGCTTCCGCATAAAGTTCGGGTTCAGACAGTAGGCCACATCCAAGCGCAGGCCGTCAATCTGAAATTCCTCAATCCAGGCTTTGATGCAGGAGAAAAGGTAATCCGTCACCTGCGGATTATCAAGGTTTAACTTTAACCAGCTCAAAGTGCCCTTCCCAACCTTCATACCAGAAGCCGTCGTTATAATTGGAATTCCCGTCGAAGTGGATGTAAAACCAATCCTTATACTGAGACTGCTCCCGCTTTTGAAGCACATCTTGAAACGCCCAGAAGCCGCGTCCCACATGATTAAAGACGCCGTCCAAGACCACACGAATCTCGTTTTCTTTGAGTGCCTTACAGACTTCCGCAAAATCCGCATTGCTGCCGAGGCGGCAGTCAATCTTCGTATAGTCCCGCGTATCGTAACCGTGGCGGTCGGATTCAAACACCGGCGAAAAATAGACCGCATCCGCATGCAAGCGCTTTAAATGCGGAATCCACTCAATGACCTTCCGAATTCGGGGCACAAGCACGCCATCGTTTTCCTTCGGAGCACCGCAAAAGCCCAGGGGATAAATCTGATAAAACACACTCTCCGTTGACCACATATTGACTCTCCTTAACACCGTGATGCCATTATTCTACACCGCTTTTCCAAACTCCGATAGCGGGGGAAGCTATCAACAAAGCCCTCGGTCGCCAATTCTCCGGCCGCTTCATTGACGGACTTGATAAGACCTTCCGGCGAGCAAATTAAGCTCGTCTTTGGAATCTTATCCCAGCGAAGCTCCCCCCGACGATTGCAACGGACATTTGATTAGAATGCTCGCGATAGACCAAGGTAGAGAGAAGATTGTAGGCCGGTGACAGTCGGCATTCGGATAAATCAGCTGTGTACAAGAGTCCCAGATTTTTGATGTGATTGTCCGTATTGCCGACCAGTTTATCAAAATGAATAAATCAAGCAGCGTCCACACGGAGGGCACACAGGCACTTCAACTCCAAAGCAGCCATTATACTTAGGTAGTCTTCCGCCTCCGTGTGCTGCCCTGCCGCCACGCACTTTTTGCTAAATCCCTCCGGCAGTATGCTCTCAATAATCAATCAGCCGCCCGTAGTCGTTCCATTCGCCATACATACGGCCTTGCTTCGTCTCTGCAATTAAGTGTGCCATTGTCTTCCGATATTCCTCCGGATTGCGCTTAATGTAAAATTCCACATTGTATGCCCAGACACGCTGGTACAGCGGAAGAAACGAGCGAAACTTTGACCAGACTCGCGCCTGCTTCATTGCCTTTCAATCTCCGGATGCACCTTAAAGCTACGCACACCCATCGGCGGCAATACGGCTCGTCCGGCATCCGTCATCAAATCCAGCTTCCCCAGCCTGCGGACACGCTCCTTGTTGAGTTCAGTCCACGGGCTGTTTTTGTTTCTGGGAGTGAAGCGCTGCATACGCACTCCGTCAATGAGCTTGTGTGTGCTGTCGATCCAACCGAAGCATAACGCTTCCTCTACGGCATCCAGATACCAGAAGTGCCCGTCATCAACCAGCTTAGCGCGCTTGACGGATACCCAGACTTCTGTTTCTGTACTATAGTTTTCTTCCAGCCAGTGCCGGAAGTCTGCTCTGTTTTCTATTTTCATTCCGACACAGCCTCCTTTTTACACCACTAAAGGTCTATCACGAAATGCTATATCCTTTTTCCTTCAGCGCATCCAATGCTCGCTCAAAGTTCTCCTTTTTCACCAGAACGTAATCTGTGTTATAAGTTGAGACCGCAAACATCCCGATTTTGTTATCTGCAAGTATCTGGGCTATAGGAGCAAGAATGCCGATAAGCGAAAAGTCCAAAACTCCCTGAATACGAAATGCCTTCCAGCCATCATCCCGCTCGATATAATTTGTAGGTGCAAGCCTCTGTCTGGCAGACAAGAGATAATTCCTTGTCTGTCTTTCCAATGAAGCAGAACTCATGCTCCATATATGCCGGATTGATTTTCTTTACCTTACAGACGCTAAAGTCATGGTCTATTGCTTTTATTTCTATGCTGCCCGCTCCTCTGTTAACCTTTGATAAAAGCCTGACCCTTTCATTTGCGTTACTCCTCCTCGTCCACAAAGATTCCCGGAACATTCTGCCTGATATATTCGACTTCGTTTTCTACGCTGGTACGACCGCACTTTGATAACGAGGCCTTTAGTTTCAACTTCCCGGTACTGCCGTCCTTCACAACGTACTCCAGATTCTCCTTTATGAATCGCGCCGACTCACGAGAGAAACCATTTCTCTGGAGAAGGATCGTCAGCGGAGTAGTGGTACCGTATTCCACGTACTCATACCAGTTATTGGCGTCCAGCTCATCATCACCTTTTATCCGCCTGAACTCATTAGAGAAGCGCAGGAAGTAATTCGATATGCTGAACAGAACTATGTTCTCAATAACCTCAAGCGTATCGGCAAAGACAATATTTCGATGAATCTTGTCTTTGTCGTTATAAACACCTCTCGTGTAATTGTTGATCCAGAAATTGTCCGGCTTCTCACGATGATGTTTCAGGGCAGCCCTCATAATATAATTCAGGCCATTTCCCCTCCATCCATTCACAGAGAATAACAGCATACCAACTTAAAAGAGTATCTTTGCCAAGCGTGCTGGACTCATATATTTTCCACTGAAAAACATCGCTCAGCTTCCTTAAAAAATCCAATACCACATCATGCTTGAAATACCCATCCTTCACTTCTGGATAGTGAAGGTTATCCCTTTTTATAGCTATTATCAGTCGTTTTGTCTGGTCAACAGATGTGTTTATATCGTCATCCGGGATAGTCTCCGTATTCTTAAATTTCTCCCGGATTTTTTTCTCGTCCTCGTCTGTAAGAAACGGCTTGAACTCTCGGCGGACAAGCGTATCTTTATCCTCGACAATATCGCGGAGAAGAATCAAGCCAAACTTCCTCATCATGATATAGGATTCTTCGGACTGCAACGCTTTGCCCTCATCATTGATGCGCTGCGGGATTACCGAGCTGCCACTTTTGAGTATTTCTGCTACATACTTCTTCTCAACCTTTTTGAGGACTTTCGGATTTGTTGTAATGGAAAGCACCTGCTCCGGCACTTTCTCCTGCAACATCCTGACGTAATCATCTGATTCGACTTTCTCTGCCTCCTCGCTGACAAAATACACATTTCCAAAGAGGTTAAAACTGATCCTGCCCACTCGGCCTATCAGATTTCTGAAATCGACCGGCTCCATTTCACTGCGGAATATCTTGTTGTCCGTAATGAAAAGATTATCCGCTGGCAGGTTGACGCCCTCCAGCAGAGTGCTGGTACAAAACATAATCGTGATATGTCCCTCTTGGAACAGCGTCTCAATCCTTGCTCGTATAGAAGCAGGCAGGTAGCCAATATGGTATGCGATGCCCTTTCTGATCATATCTGCAAGGAAATAATCACCGTGAACTTCCTGACGGATATCCTTCGCAAGTGTCTCCAGAACAGGATCATTCTTTATACCTGCGTCGCAGAGCTCATCTGAGAATTTCCGTGCGGCATCGATGGCCTTATTTCTGCCGTTAAAGTAAACAATCGTCTGCTTCCGTCTTTCCTCAGGGAGCCCATCATTCATTCTTTCAAACTTCAACAGTATGTCCGTAAGATTCGGCTTTCGACCTTTTCTTTCATGGATATTTGCAACATGGATTCTGTTTCCATTGTGCTCGTTATATACCTGTATCTCCTTGTTCTTCAGATCTACAAGGAACTTCACCTGCACAACGGGTGAATATGTAATCGCCAGCTTGCTCTCGTCACCGGCTTCAATATCCGTCATCATCCTCAGATAAACCTGCGGATTCGGGATATTCGGAGACGCAAAGATGAAGTGAGGCTTATGCTCTCGTTTCAGGAGCATATCTACAACCTTGTAGTAAACCGGAGCTCTGCTGTTCTTGCCCGACAGCTTATGTGCCTCGTCGATAAACAGGTAGTCTATCTGTATCTGCGGTTCGCTTATAAGAAGGTATAAAAGTCTCTCCGGAGTCAGCACAAAGATAAAGTTATGATCCTCCTCCAGCGCAATATCACTCACAGCTGTGACCACACGATAGTTGCAGCGGTCGAGATAGTTGATTTTCTCAAGGTTTCCATTCTCGCCGAGATCGTCGATCACCTTGCCGCGCACCTCGTTTATCAGCGCCTTTGTTGGAACAATCAGGGCATAGTTCTTCTTTGCCTCATGGGTGACCCTCATACTTGATGAACATACGCATGATGAAAGATTTACCCATAGAGGTCGGTGCGGAATAACTGAAGCAGTCATCCGTCAAGTGATCGTATGCTGCTTTCTGGGCTGCAAAAAAATCTCTTACCCGGTTCCGCAGGGATAGTAAGATAGTAATCCCGGAACTCGGAAAAAGAAGCGCTCCAAGGTAGTAACATCCTGATATTCCGCATTGATGTGCTCCACGCCCTTATGGTTTCCGATACTCGAAAACACGTCACCGGCATACAGCTTAATGAGCTGATCTTCCGGATATAGCTCGTTCAGAAGAATTACAATTTCCTGTGCCCAGATTTTTATGCTCGTTTGCCTTTTTTTCGGATTATTGATTTTGACAGCAGATCAGCAAAGCGCAGTGCGTCGCGCTTTTCCTTCTGGTCAAACGGCAGCGGCTCCTTCTTGTTAAGCTGAAGCAGACGCAGGGCATAGTTATACAGCACCTTCTCATGGAGCTTATTCAAATATTCATTGCTTTCGATGTCGGCAAAAATGGCGGCACCGAGTGTTCTCTTTTCACCGCTCATAGGTCAACATCTCCATCCAGCACGTGCTGCATTATTGTTTTCTTTTTCGTTTTCTGCGTCATTTAACGGAAGCAGGTAGAAATAGAATGCGTGGTTTTCCAGCCCGCAGTCCTTTATTTTTCTGAGCGATATAGTCAGTGTGTGCCTTCGCATCCTGTTCCATTTTTCTCTTTTATGATTTCCTTGACCTCGTCGTCAGTATGCCCTGTTGTGATAATTCCAAGATCATAGCCAAGGAACACTCCGTAGGAAGTCTCATAGCTTGTTTTCTTGCCTTCCTCCGGAACTACAAATTCTTTTTAATACTGCGAGGTCTTTTTTTCATCATAGAAGCGGTCGAGTACAGTCTTTTCTATCATGTAAATTTCACTGTCCTCATGTTCATCGATCTTTGCAATAGCCTCAAAAGCCTGATCGATAGCGTCCTTGATGTCGCCCACAATGTGTGATGCCCCAAAGACCATCTGGTTATAAAGCGCACTGCTGCCATCTGCACACAGGAAATGAATACCGTCCGCCTCGCTCATGTATTGGGTAGCATCTGTACTCAGCTCGATCTTGCTTAAGAGCTTGTAGGCATTGAGCTTTTCTTCGAGAAAGGCGTAGATCATAATCTCGCCGAGCTCATTTCCGGTGCCCTTTGCGTCTGCTGCGCCTCGCTTGCGCATAATGCGTAGAGCCTGCTGCATGACGGCATCCAGATTTCCAGCTTTCTCGTACTGCTCCTGCCGAGCCCTCGAAAAAACGTAGCGTCCGATATTCAGCATCGTGAACTTCTCCAAGTCGGAGATTTTTATCTTGCCACTTCGGACATTGAGGTAAAAAAGGCGCAAAAATCCCGGTCGAACCATATTGATCTGCTCGTTATGGTCGACCTCTGTAAAGTAATCCTGAAATGTATCATCCTTTACAGTTTTCGTGAGCTTCAAAGTCTTTACGCCTCCTCTTCGTTACTCGTCCTCTTTCTTCTCACCGTATGGTGTTGGTTCTTCGGCCACCATCATCAAGTCCTGCTGTGGTGTAAAGTCGTAAGTCACTACCTTCTGCTCAATACCCGGCATAACATAGGCCTTGCCCTCCGGATTGTAGGTCAGGTTAAATACCAGATCAGACAGCCACTTCTTGAACGAAGGATTGTCTTGAAACTGCTTGAACAGCTCCATGTTGTCCGCCATGATAGAGAAGATAACCTGCTGCAAGGCACGCTCGCTTTCGGTACGAGCTTCCTGCTCATCTGAGTTCTTCATGGCGTTCTGATACTTCTTATCTTTAGAAACCATCTCCGGGATGGCCAAAATCTGACGCTGTACGTTGTCTGCGTCATTCCAGTTGATGTTCCCGAACATATCGTTGAAATCCATAATGATCTTTGAAAGGAGATCCATTTCCGGTTCAACGATATGGCCTCCCTTGCCAGCAGGCACCGGCGCGATTTCTGCGTCCGCATCCTCCAGTTTGATAGCAATGGCCTCCTGTGCCTCATTACGATAGCTGGAGAGGTCAATGGTCTGAAGGATACCCTCCGACAGATCGTCATCACGCGGCGACGGGAGCTTCGGTATCAGCAGGTTCAGGAAGATCGACAGCTTCTCCCAGTCGACATTGCCGTAAGGAAGAATCGCGCCAAGGAAGCCGTATGTACGCACGAAGGACTTAGCAGCGCTCTTGATTTTAATCTGGTCATCCAGCTCCAGCTGCTTATACACCGCTGTGCAGGCGTCCAGAATCGGATCAAGGCGATCACGCTCTGCACCACTCAGGAACAGATCAACCAGCTTCTCAACATCGCTGTCATCGTAGACCTGATATTCCTCCATAACGGTAACCAGATCATAGAGCTTGTTCGGATCGGTCTCTCCGGAGAGAATCGTCGTCCTATAGAACTTCGAGAACGCCTCCTCAATGACAGATGTCTTGTTGGCAAAATCCAGAACAAACACTTCGTCCTTGCCAGGATACGCTCTGTTCAGACGGGAAAGCGTCTGTACTGCAGCAATGTCATAGAGCGGCTTGTCTACATACATTGTCTGCAAAAGTGGCTCGTCAAAGCCGGTCTGGAACATATCAGCAACAATCAAAATCCGGTACGGATCTTTCTTGAACTCCTTCGTAATCTTAGCATCCGGGAAGCCGTTCATGGCAGCCGACGTCAATGCCGGTTCCTGCCCGTTATATTTATGATCACCCGAAAAGGCCACAATGGTCTTATACGGGCTGTGCCTGTCTGCGAGGCACTTGTTGATGGCATAGTAGTATTCGATGCATCTCGGAATGCTGGCTGTAACCACCATCGCACGAGCCTTGCCGCCCAGCTTCTTCTTGGCGACTACCTGCTCGTGGAAGTGCTCCACTATCATGGCGGCCTTCTTGGCGATGACGTCCGGATTACCCTCGACAAAGGCACGCAGCTTCTTCTGCGCACGCTTCTTGTCAAACATCGGATCGTCCTCGACGGTCTTCATGATCTTGTACCAGCTGTCGATAGTCGTGTAATTCCGCAGCACATCAAGAATGAAGCCCTCCTGAATGGCCTGCTTCATCGTATAGACATGGAACGGACGATGCTTGATCTCACCCTCTTCCTCATAGGCAACACCAAACATCTCCTCGGTCTTGTTCTTCGGAGTCGCTGTGAAGGCAAAGTAGCTGGCAGAGGAGACAAGCTTGCGTCCCTCCATCATGGCATTGATCTTGTCCTCGTTGTCCGCGTCATCATCTGTGGCAAGACCGGAAAGCGCCAGATTCATGTTGGCGGAGTTACGCCCGCTCTGGCCGGAGTGCGCTTCGTCGATGATGATGGCGAACTTGTTATTCTTATGTTCCTGTCCAATCTCAGAAATGATGTACGGGAACTTTTTCTATTGTGGATATAATGATGCGCTTGCCGTCCTGTATGGCTTTTACGCAGGTCGCCGGAGTGCTCCGCCCATGTTACGGTGTTTTTTTCACCCTGCATGAACTGCTTTGATCGTATTGCGGATCTGCTTATCCAGAATACGGCGGTCGGTCACCACAAGGACAGAGTCAATCATTGATGACCGTCTTTTTCAAGGCCGATCAGTTGATGTGCCAGCCATGCGATAGAGTTTGACTTTCCACTTCCGGCGCTGTGCTGGATCAGATAGCGTTTGCCGACACCGTTCTCCCTGCACATCGGCCAGTAGCTTCTACGCAGTCGAGCTGATGGTAACGCGGCCAGATCTGTTTAATAGACTTCTTCTTGGTATCCTCGTCCACCTCTTCGATAACCTGCGCGTAGTTTTCTATAATCCGGGACAGCTTCCTCTTGGTGAGGATGTCCTTCCAGAGATAGTCCGTCATCAGTCCGTCCGGATTCGGCGGATTTCCTGCACCATCGTAGTAGCCCTTATTGAACGGCAGGAACCAGCTGTCTTTTCCGGCGAGCTTTGTGCAGAACCGGATCGTAGCATCATCCACCGCAAAATGAACCATGCAGCGTTTGAAGGAAAACAGCAGATCATGGAAATCCCTATCCTCCTTGTACTGACGCACAGCATTCTCAGTATTCTGCTTTGTGAGCTGATTTCAGTTCCATCGTGATGACCGGAAGGCCATTGATGAACAGACAAACATCCAGCGCCAGCTTTCCGGCATCCTGTGAATAGCGTAGCTGCCTTGTCACACTGAAGCTATTCTTCTCATACATGATTCTGGCCTGCACATTATTCTCGGTCGGAGTCAGGTAGAACATAATGAGGTCTGCCGGATAAACCTTTACGCCATTGCGCAGCACGTCAATGATGCCACGCTTGGCGATCTCTCCGGATAACCGGTTCAGGAACTGGCGCTTCTTCGTGTCTGAATTGAACACACCCAACTTTGTCATTTCCTTCGGCTGCGTGTCCTGTAGGAAGCGGAACAGCCGGGTTTCGTCGACAGCATACTCTTTGTTATAGTCGGCGTTTGTTCCTTCCTCGTACCCGTTCTGCTCAACCAGCCACTTCACGATTAAGGATTCAAGGCCGTTTTCCTTTGTGTTGGTAAATGGCATACTCAATCCTCCTGTTCTTCGGTTTCTTCAGAGTCTTCATCCGTTTCCGAATCAGCCTCTTCATCAACATATTCATAATCGGGTATAGCAATGCCACGTATATCGATCTTTCCAAGGACTGCGTCACTGATTACGCTATCTCTTAATTCATGGAGTAAACGAACTTTCTCATTTAAGCTTTTAATAATTTCATCATTAGCTTCGCATTCATTGTCTAATTTTTTTGCTACCTCTTTTTGCATTTCGGCTGAGGGAACAAGTATCAGCATTCTCTTAATCGTTGAAATTGATACACCGCCGATAAGCCCCGTTATATTAACTCGAAATTGCTCCGCAAAGCATCCGAGCATATATAGTAGTAAAGATACTTGCTATCAATATCTTTCGGGATAAACGCACACAGTTTGTTAACAAAAGCTGTATTCTGTTTAACTAATGTCTTCTTTCTTCCTGCAGAGCCTCCCTCGATACACAAAAGCGTACTTCCGGTAGGTGAAATTTTAAAATCCGAGTTTTCGGGAACAAAAAGTCCGTTTCTATAATTTGTATTTCCGGTTGCTGAATCGATGTCCTTTGTTGCAACATACGGAATTGAAGTCTCAACTTCGTAAGCAGCTTTATTGCTCATGCTGTTTCCGTTGTATATATCAGCCTTATACTTTAAGGCACACAAAGTCCACCCTTCTGGCACATTAATTTTCTCGCCAGTTTTTGGCATTATCAAATCAGAATAATTAAATCCATTTAAGACAGCTTCGTTAATCGTTGCTTGCTTACGTTCCTGCACCACCTTAATTTGACGCTTATATATGGCAATGAGTTTATTGATTTTTGAAACCTGCCAGTCAAGGTACGCAACTATAGCGTTTTGCTCCTCCTTTGAAGGAACAGGCACAACTATGTTAGAAAATTGAGGAGAGTACGTTCTCCATCTCATAGCCATAATGCCCTTCCCATATCGATAACATTGCTGAGAAAAAGCAGGGCTTCTAAACAAGTAGTCGTAATATTTTGTGTTCATCTGAACTATAGGCCTATAAATATCATAAGCCGGGCTTGTTACTCCATAATACTCAGATCTACCTATGGCTCCCATCCAGCAAAGCAAAATATTTACTACGATATCTTCTGGGTACACAATTTTATAACCATCAGCATTGCGAGCTTTGTTTCCTGTTGTATGCTCAATATCCTTGTGCTGGCGTACTCCAAGTCTCGCATACAGGGAAATCAAATTCACCTCACTTAAAGGCTTATAGTTTCGCTCATCACGAAGCCTAAATAATGTTTTTATACGCTGAACTTTCCAGCTTGATGGCACTTCTTCAATCCAATCACACGAAGCAGGTTTGTATTCGGTATATTCGTTCATTGCAAACCACCTACCATATCCGACATCAGTAAATCACCTTGTTTTTCCAACTTTCTTAGATCTTCGATAATGTCATCCTTTGGGCGATGCTGTATAGGTTTGTAGAAAAATTTTGTAAAGCTTAATTCATATCCAATCTGTGTCTTTTTATCATCGACCCAAGCATCAGAAGCAAACGGAATAACTTCATTCTGAATAAAAGCAGATATGCCGCCCTTGTACTTAAACGGAACTATCTCAGATTCACGAAGTTCTGTATCAACCTCGCCCTCAACAGGTCGAGCTGAAGAATCTTTTTCAGTTATAAACAGACGAATCTTTTTGAGTACACCGGCTTTTAGCTTTGTTGCTTTTGCAAAAGCTGTCCAATCATCTTTAGGAGCATCAGCAGGTACTGCCGCCAGTGCTTTCTTAACAGACGTGTATTCATCTTCTTTTTTAAATATGCTTGCAGGGATTGATTTTTCAGGGCAAACCCGCAGCCTTAAAGGGCGCTCAACAGTAATTGACCAATATCCGAATTCTTCATTATCCAAAATCTTGCTTATGTCACTCTCTTCCATTTCAAGGAACATGCGGAGAATTTCCTTCCGTATTTCAGGGGTAAATTTGCAGTTTTTATTCCCCATATTTTTACGAAGAGGAGATTTCATCGCAGTAGCATCAATCAACTGGATTTTGCCCTTGCGGCGTTCCTCCTTTTTATTGGAAAGAATCCAAATGAATGTACCTATACCAGTGTTGTAGAACATATTTTCCGGTACAGCTATTATTGCTTCAACAAGATCATTCTCTATCAAATATCTACGCGCATTGCTCTCTCCGCTCCCTGCATCTCCTGTAAAGAGCGATGATCCATTATGTACCTCTGCAATACGACTGCCAAGCTCAGTGTCCTTCTTCATTTTTGCCACATTGTTCAGCAGGAACAGGAGCTGGCCGTCACTGGTACGCGGGATCATCGGCATAACCTCGCCACCCTCCAGATAGGTGTTGAAGCGTGTATCGAGGATTTCTTTTTTTGCCGCCCATCTTCTCAGCATCGGTCTTCCAGCTCTTTCCGTAAGGCGGATTTGAGAGCATGAAGTCAAACTGGCGGGAAGCGTGCTGATCATCGGAAAGCGTAGAGCCGTACATGATGTGCTCGGCCTCTTCACCATCACCCTTCAGTAGCATGTCTGCCGTGCAGATTGCGTAGGTCTCCGGATTGATCTCCTGCCCGAACAGATGAATAGCGACTTCTTTGCCTCGCCTCTTGGCCAGTGTCAAAAGTCTGTCCTGCGCGACAGTGAGCATACCTCCCGTACCGCAGGCTCCGTCATAGCAGGAATAGGAAGCGTCCTTGATCTTGTCGGCAATCGGCATGAAAACAAGGTCAACCATAAGCTCAACAACATCACGAGGCGTCCAGTGTTCTCCGGCTTCCTCGTTATTCTCCTCGTTAAACTTGCGGATCAGCTCCTCAAAGATAGTACCCATGCCGTGGTTATCAAGGCCGGGATGTTTGAGGATGGTCTTCGCGTCGTCTTTGTAAATCGGATTCAGGCTCAGGTTGATATCAGAAGATGTGAACTTCTCGATAACCGCACCAAGAATATCCGCATCCACCATCGTGTCGATCTGGTTACGGAACTTGAACTTATCCAGTATCACCTGCACATTGGGAGAAAAGCCGTCAAGGTACGCGATAAAGTCAGCCTTAAGCGTCTGCGCCTTTGCGCGGCTGGTCAAATCCTTCAGAAGGAAGGGAGACGCATTGCAGAAAGCCTGTCCTGTTGCGTTGCACAGCGCAGGCCACTGATTATCGATCTTCACAGCATCCAGCTGCTTCTTCATTGCCAGCACTGCCGTTTTTTTGTCTCTTCCAGCATGGCGTCCAGACGGCGGATAACCGTCATCGGGAGAATTACGTCACGATACTTGCCGCGCACGTAAACATCGCGCAGGCAGTCGTCTGCAATTCCCCCATATAAAACTCACTATCTGATTGTGAACCTGATTGTCCATCACTTTTTTTCCTCCGTTTGTCCGTGGCATAATACGCCACTCTATATTTTCATTCTATAAAATCTGTTGTCCCATAAAACGGACTCCCTCGGCGTCCTGTTCGTCTTTTTTTCAGGTGCGTTATCATCAGACGCCCGCCGGAACGAATCCAATCATCAACCTCTGAGAGCTTGAACTTCCACAGTCTGCCGACTTTATACGCTGGCATATTTCGTTTTGAAATCCACTGTAAAATAGTTTCCTTCCTACTCCGAGATATGCCTGCACATCTTTTTAGTGTTACCCATTTTTTTCAACCTGCAGCTGATCGCTCACGTTATTACCTCCATCCTTAAGAGTTCTTCCTTTTGAATTTCACATCTATATCTATATCGAACATTCGACTACTGGGATAGCAATCGTTTCCATCGCTGTCGACCATGATCCAATGGCAAGTTGTGCGACCTTCGAATGGCCTGAGTTCAATGACTGTGGAGATTTCCACACCGGTTTTCGGCGGCATCTCCGGTATTTCAATGTAGTTGCTTTCTGCCCGTGGTCTTATCTCATCGTGGTTAGAAAGGTACAGCCTTCGACCACGCCATGTTTGCGTACCAAGATTTGAAAAATTTCCACGTTACCATCAGCTTCTCACATGAAACCGGAATAACTTCTCTATGATCCGGCTTGATGTAGACCGTGTCATCCGGGTACAGCGACGATATGTGGTGAAATGAGCTGGGCTCCTGATCCGGCTCCTCCAGAAGCTGCTGGTAGGTCATTGCCACAATGTCCGCAGCAGTCTCCGCGTCACTATCTATAAATGCTTTGAACTGAACCGCAAGTGCTCTCCGAAGTGCCTGCGGCTTTTTTTCTGCCGTCGGTGGGATTGCAAAAGCACGCATCACATCATCGTACTTGCTCTTGTCGATGATTTTCTCGAAATACGCACACAGCCCGTCCTCATTAAAAGTCTTAAACGAATCCTTCAGGTCTTGGGACATCTTCCTCGACCCGTCATACAGCTTGCGCTCCGACGACACATCATCGGATTTCAGTCTGTCTCCCAGCTTATGGCTGAAGTAATTACTGCCCGCCTCAATAAAGCAGAACGAAACGAAGATGCCACTATTCTTCCTGCTGGGATAGTACATCTGCGCGTTTGTGCTCGGAAATATCCGGCTGAAGTACTCGCTTAATTTCAATCGAATACCTCCTCTCAAATCTTGTCCTATGTTTTGTCCTATGTGTCTCACGTCCGCGCCTGAGCCGTCTCATTTTGCCGTGCGAAACTATTTATAGGCAGGCAAGGAAGGTAAAAAAGCCGACAATACTAGACATTAACTATTTAATTATACACAGAAACACAATCTCAGTCAACTGTTGATGATTGTAAACTCACAAAGGCCGACAAAAATCCACCTGCTGCCCCGCCTCGCCACAACCTTTTGGGTACATCCCTTGATCAAGGATGAGTTCAGTTTCCAAGGATGGCGCAAATAACGCAGCTGACTTCTGAACGGAAGGCTGAGCAGGAAGGAGATGAGAATCGTGACTAAGGATGAACGCGAGAATTGGATTATCAACATCGAAAAATACCGCCTCTACGATCAGCTCCCCAAGTGGGATCAGCTGTAGTTGACGGAGTATTTCAACGATACAGCGCTCACAGCGTCGAAGACCTGAATCCGTGTAATCTGCCGGACGTATTCAGCGAGTTATACGGCATCGAAGCGGATCTCAGATAACGGTCAATGCCCTGAGCAAGGCGTAAAAGGCTCACTGCTATGGTCGCTCACCCGGCATGCAGAGTGGCTCGAACGGCCATAGCGGTCACAAGTAAATAAACCCAATCTACGAGCGTGATTGGCAACTGAAACGGATTTATTTCCCGTTCCGGTCGGCCTTTTCACGCTCTTTTTCATGAAGCCTCCGGTTCGGGAACCACTCGAAAACCGGAGGCTTTAAATGAAAAAAATCTAAGAAAATCAATGACAACCAGCGTTACTTTCCACTTCGTGACCCGGAGAATCCTTCCAAGGTTAACCTCGTACCCATCACCGAGGAGCAGATCGTACCCTCTACCCGGACATCTGGGCAACGCAGAAGCGCGAGCAGTATCACGGTCGGTGCATGTGCCCTCGCTGCTATCTTTTGGAAATGCGATGGCCAGTGCAATCTCTGTGAATATCACGCGCCCGACACCACATCCCTTGACGAGCCTCTCCCTGACGGCAACGGCACCCTCAGCGACTACATCCCAGACAGCAGACCTTCTATTGAAGATATCTACGCTGACCGCGACCCTGCTGAAGCACCTCATCGCCCGCTTCCGTGAGCTTGATCCGGACGCAGACCGTATTATCCAGATGCGCCTCGACAATCCAAAGGTTTCAGATAGAAAGATTGCAGAAGCCCTCGGTCGCCCGCAGCGTACATTTGCAGACCAGATGAAGCGCTACTACACAGAGCTCCATAAGATTGAAAACAAGTAAGCATCACACCCTTTTCCGACCACTGTCCCTCTCTCGGATGGCGGTCGGAAATTTTTTTATAAAATCCTCCGCTCAAATCGGCGGTTCATCTCCAGTGGAAGGTGAAGGCAAGAGAACACAGCCTTCAGAAAGCGAGTTGAACAAATGATGTACCGCAGTTACGCAGACACCGGCGGCAACGTGAATGAGGAGATCAAGCTTCTGAATTCCATCAGTCACGTATCCGCCAGACTGGCAAGGAACCTCTCACTCCTTGCCGCAAGCCAATCCGAGGAAGGAGGAAAAGAAAATGTCAAAGATGGCAGAAATGGCACAGACCATCGAAGAACTGAGAAGCGCTGCTGCTTCTATTAATACCGCTGCCGACTGGCTCTACCAGCAGTTTTCCGGCGACGACACCGAGGCGCAGCCCGCTGATGCACCCGCCAAAACGGAACAGAAGCCGCAGCTGAAGCTGGAGGACGTAAGAGCCGTGCTTGCCGAGAAGTCCCGCGCCGGTCATACCGCAGAGGTACGCGCCCTGCTTAAGAAGCACGGTGCCGACAAGCTCTCTGAGATCGATCCGGCAAAGTATGAAGCCCTGCTTCAGGACACGGAGGTAATCGGTAATGGCAGCTAAAGCACACGCGATTCTTTCTGCATCCAGCTCCGACAGGTGGCTGCATTGCCCGCCTTCGGCAAGGCTCTGCGAAACCTACGAGGATAAAGGATCGGACTACGCTGCGGAAGGCACCGACGCCCACACACTTGGCGAGTACAAGCTCAAGGCCGCGCTGGGACTGCCCGCAGAAGACCCGACCGAAAGCCTCACATGGTATTCCGAGGAGATGGACGACTGCACCAGCGGCTATGCCGAATACGTGCTGGAGCAGATCGAGGCCGCCAAGGAAACCTGCACTGACCCGGTAGTCCTTATCGAACAGCGCGTGGACTTCTCCCGCTGGGTAGAACAGGGCTTTGGCAGCGCCGACTGCATCATCATCGCAGACGGCACGCTCCGGGTGATCGACTACAAGCACGGCCTCGGAGTTCTGGTTTCCGCAGAAGCAAATCCCCAGATGCAATGCTGCGCCCTCGGCGCTTTGAAGCTTTTCGATGACATTTACGACATCGACACGGTCTCCATGACGTTCTACCAGCCGCGTCGCCAGAACGTCAGTACCTACGAGATCAGCAAGGATGATCTGTACCGCTGGGCTGATGAGGTGTTGAAGCCTACCGCAGAACTGGCCTTTGCCGGTGACGGAAACTTCCTGTGCGGTGAATGGTGCGGCTTCTGTAAGGCAAAGAACGAGTGTCGCGCCAGAGCTGAGGTAAACCTTAAGCTCGCGCAGCATGAGTTCAAGCTCCCGCCACTACTTACGGACACCGAGATTGAGTCCATCCTCGACAAGGTGGATGAGCTGATCAGCTGGGCTTCCGACATCAAGGAATACGCCCTGCAGCAGGCTCTCTCCGGCAAGGAATGGACAGGCTTCAAATTGGTAGAAGGACGCTGCAACCGCAGGTATAGCAACGAGGACGCTGTCATAGACGCGGTCATGAAAAAATTCTGGAACACGATTCAATTTGTATTTGCCGCTGTGGGTGGCTGGCTTAACTACTTCCTTGGAGGCTGCGACGGGCTTCTCATCGCGCTCATCATCTTTGTGGTCTGTGATTACATTACCGACATTATGTGTGCGATTGCCGATAAGAAGCTCTCAAGCGAGGTCGGCTTTAAGGGCATCTGCCGCAAGGTGCTGATTTTCCTGCTGGTCGGCATCGGGAATGTCGTTGATGTGCAGGTGCTCGGCGCTCCGGGAGTGCTGCGCACAGCAGTCATCTTTTTCTATCTGTCCAATGAAGGCCTGTCGCTGACAGAGAACGCAGCGCACCTCGGCCTGCCGGTACCGGAGAAATTGAAGGAGGTCTTGGAGCAGCTCCACGACCATGAAAAGGCGGATCACAAACATGACGATTAAAGGAATCGACGTCAGTCATTGGCAGTGAACCATTGACTGGAACAATGTCAAAAAGGCCGATATCGAGTTTGCCATCATCAAGGCTGGCGGCTCCGATGCCGGTTTTTATACGGACAGCAAATGGGAAGCAAATTACAAGGGCGCGAAGGCAGCCGGTATTCCTATCGGTGCATACTACTTCGTCGGAAAGGACTGCGTGACGGCGGCTACCGGAAAAGCGGATGCAGAACGCTTCCTTAAAATCCTGCAGAGCAAGCAGCTGGAATACCCGGTCTATATGGACAATGAGGCACAGCCTGCCTCTGCCAAGGCCGGTATTACGGAGGCCACCATTGCTTTCTGTGAGACAATGGGGGATGCTGGGTACCTTGTCGGTATCTACGGCTCTGCTGTTTCCGGCTTCAAAGGGCGTATGGACGACACGAAGCTCACGCCCTACGCCCGCTGGGTAGCGCAGTATGCCAGCAAGTGCAGCTATAAGGGCGACTACGGTATCTGGCAGTATTCTTCCAAGGGCTCTGTGGATGAGATCAGCGGCAACGTGGATCTGGATTACGCCTATGTAGATTATCCTGCTATTATCAAGAATGGCGGCTTCAACGGCTATGTGAAGGAAAGCAAGTTTGCGCCTGCGGCAAGCTCCAAGAGAGAAAGAATCGTCGCTCAGGCCAGAGCGTGGCTTGACAGGAAGGAATCTGATGGCAGCCATAAAGGGATCATTGATGTGTATAACAGCCACAAGCCTCTTGCCAGAGGGTATGCGGTCAAGTACACGGACGCATGGGGTGCCACCTTCGTTTCCGCTGTCGCCATCAAGTGCGGTGTGACGGATATCCTCCCGACCGAGTGCGGCTGCGGTCAGATGATCCAGCTTTTTCAGAAGCTCGGCGAGTGGATCGAGAACGATGCCTATGTCCTTGCTCCCGGTGATGTCATCTTCTATGATTGGCAGGACTCTGGCTCCGGCGATAACACCGGCTGGCCGAATCACGTCGGCATCGTGGAGGCTGTCTCAGGAAACACCATCACCGTCATTGAAGGCAACAAGAGCAACGCGGTCGGCAGGCACACGATGCAGGTTAGCGGCAAATACATCCGTGGCTATGGCGTGCCGAAATATAGCGGCTCTGCTGCTCCTGCTCCGGTCGCTCCTGCAAAGACCGTGGACAAGCTGCTAAGGAAGTTCTGGACGGCAAATGGGAAACGGCACTGACCGCAAGGAGCGCCTCATCGCTGCCGGATATGATTATTCTGTCGTACAGGCCAAGGTCAATGAGATGGTGAAAAAGCAGGAAGCAGCGCCTGGCTATTACACTGTGAGAAGCGGCGATACGCTCTCTGACATCGCCCGGAAGTACGGCACCAGCGTTTCTGCGATCCAAAAGCTCAATCCGACGCTCATCAAAAACGGCGATAAGGTATGATAAGTTGCACAAATTGAAAATCATATAAAGAAGACATGGTTTGCAGTCCTCTGGTAGAATGAAGTTGCGAGACAACACTCAGAAAGGAGACTACAGACCATGTCTGATAAGATTGTACAGTTCAACGGGGAAGTTATCAAGGGGCAGCTGAAAGAACTGGTCCGTGGTAGTGCCGAGGAGACTTTGAATGAACTCCCGGAAAAAGAAGCCGAGACTCTTACACAAGCGGCTCGTTATGAGCGCAATGAAGCGCGCCGGGGTTATCGAAGCGGTCACTATGATCGAAACCTTACAACAACTTCCGGCGATGTTACACTACATATGCCACGTTTAAAGGGAATTCCTTTTGAGACTGCTATCATTGAACGCTATTGCAGTCGTGAAAGTAGCATTGAGGAGGCTCTTATCGAGATGTATCTGGCAGGTGTGTCTGTCCGTCGAGTTGAGGATATCACAGAGGCACTCTGGGGAACTGAATTCTCTCCGTGAACAATCAGCGAGCTGAATAAGAAGGTCTATGCTCGCATCGAAGTATGGAGAAGCCGCCCTTTGACAGGGAAAGAATACCCATACGTCTACGTCGATGGAATCTATCTTCGTCGTAACTGGGGCAGTGAATACGAAAATGTGGCAATTCTAGTTGCAATTGCAGTCAACCAAGATGGTTTTCGTGAAGTCATTGGTGCTGCTGAGGGAATGAAGGAAGATAAAACCAGCTGGGTCAACTTTTTCAGTGGCTGCGCGAAAGAGGTTTAAGTAGCGTAAAACTCATTGTCGAAGACAAGTGCCTTGGAATGCTGGAAGCTGTAGGTGAAGTGTTTCCTGAGGCCAAGTATCAGCGCTGTACAGTCCATTTTTATCGCAACGTTTTCTCAGCCGTCCCGAGATCCAAGGTAATACTTGTGGCAAAAATGCTGAAAGCAATTCATGCACAAGAGAGTAAAAAGGCTGCACGAGAAAAGGCTGCAGCCATAGTCGCCGAGCTTCAGGGGATGAAACTGAAAGAAGCCGCCAAGAAGGTCTCAGAGAGCGTTGACGAGACTCTGACCTACTACAATTTTCCAAGCGAATATAGGATGAAGATTCGTACAAATTATACGATTGAGCGTCTGAATCGCGAGATTCAGCGCAGAACTCATGTTGTGGGCACATTTCCGGATGGAAACTCAGCGTTAATGCTGGTTTGTGCTCGGCTTCGTTATGTTGCGGGAACCCAGTGGGGGGAATAAGAAATATATGAATATGATGCACCTGGAGGTGAATGAAGAAAAAAACTCCGTTGCAGGCTGACTTCATTTAATCAGAGGATGCAAACTAATTTGCGCATAAATCTTGACGGTACCGATTGATGTTTTATAATTCTAAATTTCCTATGTTCTACTATTACAAGCAGAACAACCTCCTCGTTAGCGTCTTAAGATGCCCCCAACTTCAAACCAACATTCCTTCCTGATTATATACTTCACCTCTCTTATATTTTTCCGGATCAAATACTCCCTAGACAAGTTTCCCATCTCTTTAATCAACTATTTTGATTTAAACCCCTTCAGGATACTGTGTATTTGTTCCAGACTTTTTGAAAGTCAATATCATAAGGCTTTGCGAGTTTAGATTCTTTTCCCCACAACTTCATTCCATAAATAGTAATACCCTTTCTTCTTGAAGTAGTTGCTGGGCAAATGAATTCCTTTATCCTTGTATACAACGAATCAAGTTGTCCGGATTCACCTTTAACAAACGCAATAACTTGATTATTTCTCTACTTATATATTTGCTTTGTATATCCTCGTATTCTTCCTCAAGCTTTTTAGCGCTATCCAGAAAAATATACCCATCTTCCTCCAACCCAATATTGCTAATTATCTTATCCTTCAATCTCTTATAGTCTGCTCCTGATTTTACTCCGTAATAATCAAACTTCATAGAGTTTTCAGGACCTGCCTTTGAAGGGCATTCATCCACAAACCAGAGTAACAAATCTCTCCTTTCAGAAATGTTTTTCGTATTATCCTTATCCTTATCCTTTCGTTTATAGTATTCTTCTATGCTTTTCCTAAATTCTATCAATACTTTGCTTTTCATTTTACCTGCCGTTGTAACCTGTTTCTTATCCATCTAATCCCTCCATCATTGCTAATCCAACTCCTAACATTTAGCCTCCAACTCACAATTACATAGGTAAACCAGTACATGTAATAATTGCAAGCCGCAGTGATACAGAAAGATTCTAACACCTCTGCCTATATTTTCAGTAGAAGGAAAAATGTAACTTGAAGCATCAAATGAAATCACTCGATCAAACTATCACAAACAAAGCAATCCACCTATTCATTAATGTCCAAATACCTTCTCCAATTTTCCAGTGACAATCACCCAATTTGGTACGTCATAATTTTTGCATAGATTCTAATTCCTGTAGTATCTCTTCTTAAATCTTTAATGAAGTGTCGGTGATAATCATAATATCCTCTCCATATTCTCAATGATTTTTTCGACACCTCCCCGTCTCGTTGTAAGTGTAGAATTTTATCCAAAACCCAATACATATGCTTAACGCTTGGTGTTCTGTAATATAGTCTTTTTCACTTCATCCAAGTGATGATTTATATATATCTGTTCTTTAGCGGACTCATGTCTGAGTATATCATCAGGTGATCCATTTAAAAAGCCAACCCAACCACTAACAACCTCTTGTCAGTAAGCATCTCTTTTTTTCATCCGGAAGATAGAACCATTTTCATATCTATTTCCCAAACAACGCTCCATATATCTTTCAGAAAGTCCGAAGAAAAAAACTGCTCGATCAGTTGAACATTTTGTTTTGACTGATCTGACATCCCCACATATTGTCACTCATATCGTAATTAATATGGCCACTGCTGACAAAACTAGTGAGCCCAAGTTATAATCCATTTTCGTCCTTCCTCTTCACGAACGCTCATGCCTGCGAATACTATGTTTCTTAATATTCCCATCTTACCACTTTCCATATTTCTCGTCATCACTCATTATAAATTCGTTCCACATACCTCCACTATATTTCTGCTTCCAATCTCCCCGTGCACCTTATCCCTCGCCTCTCCCCTTCTTTTCTCACCCGCTCAAACGAAACCTCTCCTTCTTCAAAATACAGTCGATTACCCGTCTCCTTTAAATGCGTAATCAAAATCGAAAGCTTGGTATTCCGGGCGCCTGAAAATAGTTGCACCGAGTCTTTATCCCGCTCCACAGGCGCAAAGAAGGCCTCCATACTAACGTGCCGCGCATAGCGGAGTGTTCCCTGCCATTCGTTCGGCTGATTGGTAAGATCCACTCCCACCCCCGGGAGCTTGGCGCGCGCGGTCTCACAGGGCAGCGGCCCCTCTCCGTGACGCGTCACATAGCTTCGCGTCACATAAATTGCCTCATCCAGGGTGAGACCCCGTTTTTCAAGGAAGCGCGCCGCGTTATGCATCCCTGTCTTTGAGGAGGTCAAATGCGGCGCATAGGCTTCACAGTCCTCGTCTAAGAGGAGCCCCTGTCCGCTCTCGAAGATGAGATGCTCAAATTGCGAAAGCCAATCCCGATTCGCATCCACCAAGGTTAGCTGCCCTATGTTCGCCTTTACTTCCGCGACGTAGTTTTGAAGCATTGTGTCATTTTCCAACAGTTCAAAGTACGGGTTCTCGCGGTCTATTCCGAGCGCCGCCGCTCTTTCTTTTGTGTAGCGTGTCCGCAGCTCCCGCAAGCGCTGTAAGAGCTCTGTCTCGCTCCATGCGGCAACTTCTTCCACACTGAGCCCGTATCCGGCGCGGTTTCGCTGCACACATTCATCGATGCCCATGCCGCAGGAACCGTGCCGCGCATCGCCGCGGGCTGCTTCCGCGCCCATGTTAAGAAGCACATCGTCTATGGTGGTGACGCGCGCTGTTTTCTCGGAATAGAGCAAAGGCACAAAGCCGAAAGCTGCGTAAAGTCCGCGACTTCCTTCCCGAGTTGATAGAGATCCGGCATAAAGTGTTCCGCAAACAGCGTCGGCGCACCGTACTCTGCCCCGGAACCGATCTGGTGATGTACAAAGCGCCAAGCGGCCGCCGCATCTTCCACGGTGTGCCCGGCCTGCGCCCCGCCGTTGTGTTTTACAATCAGCGGTTTCCCGAGAACGCGAGAGAGGCTTGCTACCGCAAGCCCCTTTCCCTCATCTCCGAAATTTTTTCCGATGACCGCAATGCTTCTCATAACTGAATGTCGGCGTCCGCCTGCAGCGAGAGCTGCGCAAGCGCCGCGCTGATAAGCGGTCGGTTCAGCTCGTCCCAGCGCGATAGGACCTCCTCCCGCGCTTCGCCCTTTTGGAGCTGAATGGTGCTGATAATGATTTCCGGCAGGCAAGCAGTGCTCTCGCGATTCAGCACCATGCAGTGCCCCGGCAGTAGCTCCGCGTTCCCCTTGTTTTCGCCTCCTATCATGATATGGAACACATGGAAGGAAGCCTCTGCCTCTTTTAAGATGCTCTCTCTCGTGACCTCACCCGGGAGCGCATCCCCGATGACGCGTTCAATCGTGGCGCCCACGGACTCACTGCGAATATTCGCTTGGTCGCCGATGGTAAAGAGAAAGCCCTTTTGATTTCTCTTCCGAATCGCATCGATGTTCGTGTGTTTCGCCAAAAACTCCCAGAGGCAGGTAGGAACCACTTGTCCGCTTCCGCCGTTTTCAAAATAGAGTTCCAAGAGCTGCTCCGCAATTCGAATGTCCGATTCAAACTGCGTAACCTGTAGCGGAGACTTGTCCTGAAAATCACCGTAGGCCGCGCACATGAGCGCCGGGTCTTCGACCGCGCCGGTGGAGTAGAGCTTGGTAATCAGCTCATTCAGTGCACCGGTCGCGAGTTCCACCGCGAGATAGCCCATCGAAGCCGTCACATCCAGACCGACCACAATCGGCGTGGTATTCGGGTGTTCCTCCGAGTCAAAGCACTCCCGCGTGCCGATAAACTTCGGGTCCATCTTCGGGTTGCATTCCGTTCTCTTAAAGACCTCTCCCACGCTCTGCCCGTTGGAGAGTTTTCTGCTGTTTTTGAGTTTCTGCCAATCCGCCGCCGAATAACTTCCGTAACCCATACTTTCCTCCTGCCTCAATCCATTTTTGTAAAACGATGGCCGCCATAGCCGTCTTCAATCACCCGGTCCCATGCCGCAAAGTCCGCATAGGCATCCGCTGCGGGTTCCGACTGAAGAAACGTTTCCAGCTCCCGCGGGTGATGCACATCTTCCGCAACCGACTTCGCCGCCTCCCGGAGATCCCGCAAATCCCGCTTGCTCTCTTTCTTCTTTACATCGCGCCAATCGCCGAAGAGCATGCCCTCATGCGTGATCGGGTTGATAAAAAGACTCGCTGCCGTGATGTTCCCGTGCTCCAGTTCCGAATACTCGAGGGCGCAGCAGATATTCTCCATGCGGGAGATAACCCAGGCCAAATGCTCCGATGCGAACGGCGCAAATACCTCCGCAGGGTAGAAATACGGCTTCCGCGTATAGACGAGGCCAAGCTTCCCCTCGTCCAGATAGAGTTTGCTCTTCAGCTGCGGAAAACAACGGACCAGTTTCACATCCGCCGCGGGAAAAGCGAGCCTAGAAAGCCCGCGCAAAAAGGCATTCGCCCCTTCCTCACGATCGAATACATAGACCACCGTTTCCCGGCAAAGGTAGCACACAAGCTCCGGGTAGGAATAGCGGTCCATGTAGGACAGCGTCAGCGTTTTCCCGTTCTGCATGCGATAACTTACGCTGCCGTTCTCTTCCCACAGTGTGTCTCCGCTGTAGTCCTGCTCCTTCGCATCCGCCTTGGCCTTATAGTAGGACAGAAGCTTCTTCCGGAATTCCGTATTCCCTTTTAGCTCAGCGTCCGACAAAAAGGCTCTTGCCCCGCAATACGAACAGCGAAAGCCGCCCGCACTGCTGAGTTCCAGCTGTGCGCCGCACTGTTTACAGATATACTGAATCATAGGCCTCCCATAACAAGGTTTGTCGATTTGTTTTCATCAAGCCCTATTGTACCCCATTGCATTTCCGGATGCCACGCCTACCGTAATTCTTCAAAGAACAACAAAAAGCGCAGCAAATGTGAAATGCATTTGCCGCGGCGCAGTTCACGCAATACATTCAACTCTCTGAGCTACATTCATCAGAAACTTCGTCAAAAGAATGATACCGATTATAAATTGCGAATCCGGGCTTCCAACTCATCAAAGCTGTAATCCCCCTTCAGGGCAATACCGTCCCTTAGCCGAGCGCCTCTACACTCTTTCGATAGCGCTCCGGCATATCCCCGAAACCTCCGCCACCGTGCGTGCAAAAGGGAATTACGGTCTTTCCGCTAAGATTAACCGCACGAAGAAACGACAATACCGGCGGCGCAAAGGTATGAAGCCAGTTCGGCGAACCGATGAAAATCAACTCTGCATCCCCAACAGGCTCTGCCCCCTCTTTGAGCGGTGGGCAATATCCGCGCTCAATCTCTCCTCTGACTTCTTTCACAGCTGTATTGTAAGAATATGAATACGGCTTTTGAGGCTTCAGCTCTCTCAATTCTCCGTCTGTCAGTAAGGCAATATCTTCCGCCAATTTTCTTGTGATGCCGGAATAGGAATAGAATACGACCAGAGTTTTCAAGGCAATTCCCCCCTTTCTCCAAACAGTCTCGTCAAGGGAGACGCAAGCAATGCAGGAAGCAACTTCTTCCCTTCCGACCTAAACTCGACTGATGCCTTCGCTAATCGTAATTATAACATTGATATCGGCTTCCGGTATCTTCTCGTAATCAAGCTTGCAAAGAAGTATCTTTAGGATTTCATTACGACGTACCGGACTCAGCTGTACTGTTCTCACTCTGTCGAATATGTTGCCGAATTTCCGCTTCATGACGCTTGCAGTAATCATAAGCCGCTTCCATATAGGCGGTAATAGAGTGATTTTCATGTAACTCCATGAGTGTATCCAAAATCAACTTACCTTCGATTTTCATGTCTAAGAAGTATCTATAGACACAAGCGCCCTCTTTTCTCGGATAATATGGGTTAATTGTGCTCAAACGCTTGTCGCTCATAATGCTCTCTACAACCATCTCGCTCAAAATCCACTGCAAGGATGGCGTCTCATACTCATCATAACTGTCCCGAAAATGCCGATTCCACACAAAAAACCAAAAATAATGAATCACTTCGTGGAGTGTTATTCCGAGCGCTCCACGTTCACTATTCATGTAAAACAGGTCGAACTTTTCCTCTCGAAGGAACCGCGGGCAAATCGGATTTAACGTAATATTGGCAAGCAGCTCGTTGAACATTGTTCTGCTATCCAGTTCAAAGGCATCCGAAAGTGCATCCTCGATTTGATTTCGATATTTCTGAAAATGCTCATGATACCGGCATTTTTTTGCTTCAATCTCCGGCAGGACTCTATCCCATATTTTTCGCAAGCTGGTTCGAAGATAGTCTTCTTTTTCGCTTTCTTTCCATGCTTGTATGTTCTGATTGATTTCCGGGTAAAAGTAACGCAGGGAATCAGACCAGTAGGGATTTGTATCCTCCGTTTGGAACAATAGAATGCTCTCAATGGAGTATTCAAATCCTGCATTTCTGAATGTTACATTCATTGTCCTTACCTCCATGTTTTATTTCTATTTCCTCATGAATGAAACAGGAAACACCTTCATAGAGCTCTATGGTTTTCAGAAATATTGCAATCGCAGCCGACATAGTAAGCCGTATTTTCAAGCGAAGTCTCCGCTTTCTGCCTCGAACCAAATCGATATGCACGTTGCGATTTATTTTCGCCATTCTCACCACTATAAACCGAATTTATAATTTCATCCTTCTTCCGATTTCAGCGCTATTGCCAAAAAATCCCCCTTCCGAGCAAACAAGTTAATATCTCTTGTCCGCTCGAAAGGGAGCTCAGCCCTAACTATGATACATGAGAAACCTTATTCTTTCGCAAGGCGAATTCAGGCAAATTCCTGCTCGGTTCTTTCAATAATCTCGTTCTGGAGCTTCGGATCCAGGTTGTTGAAGTAGTCACTGTAGCCCGCGACACGGACAATGAGGTCCTTGTACTCCTCCGGATTCTTCTGTGCGTCAATCAGAGTCTCGCGGCTGATGACGTTGAACTGCAGGTGGTGTCCCCACATCTCGAAGTACGAGCGAATCAGAGCCGCCAGGTTGTCAATGCCCTTCTGGCCCGCGAGCGCGGCCGGGGTGAACTTCTGGTTCAGGAGGCAGCCGCCGGTGTGGCGCTGATCCATCTTCGCGCAGGAGGTAACGACAGAGGTCGGTCCGTTGGTATCGCCGCCCTTGGTCGGGGAAATACCGTCTGCCAGCGGCATGTGCGCGCGGCGTCCGCCGGCGTCCGCGATCATCACATCACCAAAGTAGACATGGCAGGTGGTCGGAAGCATATCGACATAATAGGTTCCGCCGTTGACCGTCGGTCTTCCGCTGATGTAGTCCTTGTACTCGTTGAAGGCCTCAATCATCACCTCATCCGCGTACTCGTCATCGTTGCCGTACTTCGGCGTCTTGTTGCAGACGTAGTTGTAAATCTCCGGGTGGCCCTCGAAGTTATCGCCCATAGCCTTCACGAGTTCCGTGAGGCTGAAGCGCTTCTTATCGAAAACATTGTACTTGATGGATACCAGTGCGTCCGTGACATCGCTAATACCGACGCCCTGCATGTAGCGCGTGCTGTATCTCGCACCGCCTGCGTTGTAGTCCTTGCCCTTCGAGATGCAATCATCCGTGCAAATCGACAGGAAGGGTGCCGGCATCATCTCTGCGAAAATACGCTCGATAATCTGGTTGCCGCGCATCTTGACATCGATGCAGTGCTCAAGCTGTGCCTTGAATGCCTGCCACACGTCCTCATAGGACTTCATATCTTCCACAGCGCCGGTCTTTGGGCCGATCTGCTGCTTGGACATGGGATCGTAACCGTTGTGCAACGCGAGCTCCAGGCACTTCGGAATATTGACATAACCCGTGAGGATATAGTCCTCCGTGCCCCAAGCACCGGTCTCCGTGCAGCCGGAGCAGCCGGAGTTTCTTGCGTCAATCAAGGACTTGCCCTTATTTACGAGCTCCTCAATCATCTCATCTGTGTTATAGAATGCCGGCTGGCCCCAGCCCTGGCGTGCAATCTCGCAAGCCCGCTTCAGGAACTCATCCGGAGTCTTCTTGGAAATCTGTACGTTCGAGTTCGGCTGGTTCTGACGCATGTCCTCCATGCAGTCGAGAATGAGGTAGCTGACACGGTTCACGCCGTCCTCGCCGTCCTCCTTCACACCGCCGGTGTTGATGTTGGAGAAGTCAACGTAGGTTCCGGACTCCTTCAGGGTAACACCGACCTTAACCGGCGCCGGGGAATTGAAGAGCTTCACCCAGAGGCACTCGAGAAGCTCAAGCGCAAGGGTATCATCCAGCCTTCCTGCTGCGGTATCCTTCTCATAGAAGGGGTTCAGGTGCTGATCCAGACGTCCCGGCGTAAATGCATCCCACGGGTTCAGCTCGAGCGTAACGCCGAGGTGCGTAAACCAGTACATCTGCATTGCCTGCCAGTAGGTCTCCGGCTTGTGTTCCGGAACCACCGCGCAGTTCTCTGCGATTTGGAGCAGCTCTTTCTTTCTGACCGGATCCGTGCATGCGGCCGCCTTCTCCAGCGCGAGCTCGTGATATCTCTTGCCGAGGGTAATCACCGCATCGCAGCAGATGTCCATTGCCTTCAGCTCCTGAAGCTTGTCATACGCCTCCGGATCGTTGAAGAAATCCAGCTCTTCCATGGTCTTAGCGATTTTCTTCTTGTAATCGCCGTAGCCATAGATATAGAAGTTCTTGCCGCCCGCCGTATGACCCGGGCCTCTCTGCTCCATGAACTCCGTAAACATGCCCGCGCCGTAGTAGGTTCTCCACTCGTCGTTCATCGCTTCCATGATACGGTCTCTCGTCGCTCTGCCCTTCCAGTACGGAATGACAATCTCCTCCTGCTGGCGGATCTGCTCTTCGGTGACCGTAAAGTTTACGAGCTCGCGATCATTCATGATTCTCATGTCTTCGAGCGAGTGACAGATGATCTCTGGGAAGGTCGGAGACGACTGCGGGGTCGGTCCCTTCTCTCCGACCAGCAGCTCATCCTCGCCGAAGTAGAGCGTCTTCTTACTGAAGTATTCCTTCAGCACCAGAGCGCGCAACACCGGGGTCGAAACCTTACCCTCATACTGCTTGTAGACTTCCGTCTCAATCAGCGCTCTCTCGAGATCAAGATGCGGCTGCGTCTCATGGCTGATCTTTCTCAGTCTCTTCAGCCGAGGCGTGCACCCGCGATTCTTATCCCTCGCAAGCTCCTTGGGGGTGGTGATGTTGAACGACAGATCAATTACCTTCTCTCCCATTGCCTTATCCTCCTATTACAACTCGTTCATAGCCTGCTTCCTCAAGCAGCACTTTATAGTGACCTATTTCCTCCGGATTCGGTGCCCACATGAGGTCTTCCTGGTAGACGCGCCCCAGGTTTGCGTATTTGCCCTTCCCGAAATCATGATAGGGCAGAAGGCTGATTTCCCTCACATATATGTGATTCTGTTTTAAAAATCAATCAGCGAATCAAAAAAAAACATCGTTGGCATTGACGCCTCCCACGACTGGAATGCGGATATAGATACCCGCGCCGTCGTCGCTGAGACGCTTTAGATTCTCAAGTATCAGCGCATTGTCTACACCGATGAACTTTTTGTGCAGCTCCGGATTCATCGCCTTGATGTCATAAAGGAAGATATCCGTGAAGGGTAAGATGCGCTTGAAATTCTCATAGGGACAGTGACCGCTGGTGTCGATAAAGATTCGGATTCCCTGCTCGTGCAAGCGTCTGCAGAGTTCCTCAATATAGTCCATGTCCTGAACCATCACCTCACCGCCCGAAAGTGTCACGCCACCACCGGACTGCTCGTAAAAGAGTTTGTCCCGCGCTGCTTTTTTCACCAACTCGTCTATGCTGTAATTCTTCCCGCAGAGCTCACGTGCGGAGCCGAGACAGACATCCTCACAGTTTCCGCAGACATCACAGTCCGTACGATCGAAGCGCAATTCGTGTCCCACACTATCCTGCACATTGCAGTGTTTCGGACAGGCAGCAACACAGCGTCCGCAAAGCGTGCACTTTTCACGGCGAAACACCAGCTCTTTTTTATAAAGCTGACTCTCAGGATTATGGCACCAAAGGCAACGCAGCGGACACCCCTTGAAAAAGATCGTTGTCCGTATACCGTCACCGTCGCGCACGGAGAATTTCTGAATGTTAAAGATGATTGGATCGGCCAAGCTCTTACGCCTCCCTCTCTGACCGCAGTCCTGCTTTTTCTTGCTTTCGCAGACTTTCGGTCTTATTCAAACGAACAAGGCGTGCTGAGCGCACCGATACGCACCTATTTTTTCGATTATTTTCGTCGTGTCGCACACGCGATAGAACAACGCCTGATTCTCAAAGCTTCGTTGCAATTGCATCCAAGCAGAAACCGAACCGTACCGGTCTTTGCTTTCACCTTACCTTATGATGTATGAAAATTCAATCTGGTAAAAGTAAATTATTTGTAAATTTGATACTGCTGTTTTTTAGTTCCGTCTGCCTTCGGCGTCGTCACCTTAAATTTTGCCCAAGTCGCAACGTTTGTTCCGAGGCTCTTTCTTCCATAATAAACATCCGATTAGAGCAGAAGTGCCGCTGGAATCCGGCGGCACTTTCTCTCTTTATTTCCATCAGCCGTTATACCGCAATCAAAGACGTATTATTTTTCCTCTTCGATATATTTCTTATTGATGTCCATCCACATCTCTTTATCGATGCCCTTCCAGTCAAACTTACGCGGATCCCAGAACGGGTCCTTCTTCGCCTTCATCTGCGCCTCATAGTCTCTGTATGCCGCAAAGCACTTCGGAGACAGGAGCAGAACCACAAGCATATTGACCCAAGTGGTAAAGCCGAGCGCCAAGTCGGAAATATTCCACGCGAGACCGTTCTCAATATTTCCCCAGATGAAGATAAGGATCGGCATACCGATTCTGAGGATCCAAGTTGCTGTCTTGCGGATGCCTTCCTTGCCGTCACCCTGGAAGAGATAGACCATGCCGGTCTCAGCCTCATAGTAATAGCTGATCAAGCAAGTGAAGGAGAACAGCGCCAACATAACTGCGATAAAGAGCGGGGCCGCGGATCCCATAACCGTCGAGACCGCAATCTGCACGAACTTAACACCGCTGTAATTTTCAGCTGCGAGGGCTGCCAGCTGCTCGTGGAGCACCGGGAATCTCTCGCCGCCGATATAGCCAAACTGCGTGTTGTAGCAACCGGTCAGAATCATCATGATGCCGGATGCCGTACAAACGATAACCGTGTCGAGCCAAACACCCGCTGCATTTGCCATACCCTGTTTAACCGGATGGCTCGTCTCTGCCGCCGCCGCGGTCGGGGATGCCTCGCCCATACCAGATGCGCTGGAGAAGGTTCCGCGCTTAACACCCTGCTGAATCGCAATGCCGAGACCGCCGCCCATCAGCGCCTGCTTGCTGAACGCACACTTAAGAATCAAAGAGATTGCCGCGGGAATGCGAGTGATGTTCATAACGAGGATGATAACCGTGCAAGCTAGGTAAATGACCGTCATGAACGGCACGATGGCGGATGCAACCTGACTGATTCTCTTGACGCCACCAATTACAACGACCGCCATAATCAATGCGATAACTGCCGCAGAAATAACCACCGGGATGTGAAGTGCGCTCTCGAATCCGTCGCAAATCGTGTAGGTTGCCGCTGCCGGCATGAATGCCGCGGTACCAATCATGATAACCGCTGCCATGAACGCACCATAAGCTTTCCAACCAAGTCCGCGCTCTGCACAGTAGGTTCCGCCGCCACGATACTGTCCGTCAATTCTTGTCTTGAAGATAACCGCCTCTGTACACTCTGCAAAACACACCGCCGAGTTCGTCATACCTGCGAGCACCATCCAGAACAGTGCACCGGGACCTCCCTTAAAAAGTGCAACTGCAACACCGGCCACATTTCCGGTTCCGATGCGCATGGCCATGGTCGTACAGAAAGATGCAAAAGAAGAGATACCGCTCTCAGAATCTTGTTTATCAATGATTCTACTCCACATATCCTTGAAATGCCTGAACTGGAAGAAACCCATACCGACGCTCAGGTAGAGTCCCGAGCCGACAATCAGCACAAGCATCCCGACGCCCCAGATTGGACCATTTGCCCAGTCAACGAATTTACCAATAGCTTCCATACATTTCCTCCTTTTGACCTAAATTTGTGTCCATGCGGCATCAGGCTGAAGCGAATCATATAACATTATGCTCTGGTTTGGACTTATTTTCATTATAGCAAGGAGCATGTCTTTGTCAATAATGCATTCAAATAACTCATTGAATCAATATTTTATAGTCATATTTCTACTAATAGCAAATATTAATGTGGATAACTTTAAGTAATTTGCTATTTCATCATGAATTTTAAGCTTTCTTGTGTATTAAATCAACACCACTTTCATTTGTGTTGAATATTGAATTGATATCGTATACAAATATCATACTTTACTCCTGTTTATCATAACTTCATTTTCGCCCGCATTGTATTATGTAATTTTTATAATGCATTTTTTTATACTCCACTGTTCTCCACGCTTACAGGCGCGTCCCGAACAAGAAAAACTGCTGCCTCCCACTCCGATTCGTCCGTATTCCTCCCTTTCTATGATGTCGATTTTCCCCAATTGACCGCATCTAATAGAAGTAATACTGTGAAAAGTTTATAAATTTATATCATTTTAAAATTTACAAACTCGGAATTTATGATATAGTGTTAGTGTCAGAGACAACCCAAAGTTGTTGTTTCTTTCATTCTCACACTTTATCAATATGAAAGGAGTTCTGTTATGCCAAACGCTTACTTTGCCATCGAAAAGCCCGCAAATGATCCCTTCCTCGGATACATGCCGGGGAGTGCGGAGCGCGAGGAACTGAAGAAGGAGCTTGAACGTCAGTCCTCTCAGGTTGTAAAGATCCCGCTGATCATCAACGGTGAGGAAATTTACACGGAAAAGACCGTCAAGGTCACCATGCCGCACAATCACAGCCATGTCATTGCAGAATGCTGCATGGCAGGTGAGAAGGAGCTGAAGCTTGCGATTGAAACTGCACTCGCTGCGAAAGAGGAGTGGGAGAATCTTCCTTGGGAACATCGTTCGGCTATCTTCTTAAAAGCTGCGGACCGCATCACAGGCTCCTATCGCAAGGTTCTCAACGCATCTTCCATGCTCGGCCAGTCAAAGACTGTGTTCCAGGCGGAAATTGACATTGCCGAACTTGCAGATTTCCTTCGCTTCGGCGTATGGTCTGCGCAGGAGATTTTCAAACAGCAACCCCTGAGCGTTAATGGTATTTGGAACCGCCAGGACTATCGTCCGCTGGAAGGCTTTGTTTGTGCGATTTCGCCCTTCAACTTCACCTCCATCGGCGGAAACCTTCCGAGCGCCCCGGCGATTGTCGGTAATGTAGCGCTTTGGAAGCCTGCAACCACTGCAGTACTCTCCAACTACTACTATATGAAGTTGCTCATGGAGTGCGGACTTCCGAAGGGTGTCATCAACTTCATTCCGAGCTCCGGCCCCGATGTCTCCAAGTATGTTCTGAGCGACCCGCGGCTTTCAGGCTTCCACTTCACCGGCTCCACCGGTGTATTCCAGGGTGTCTGGAAGCGCGTCGGTGAGAATATCGCCAACTATCACTGCTACCCGAGACTGGTCGGTGAGACCGGCGGTAAGGACTTCATCTTCGCGCACAACACAGCTGATATCGATCCGCTTTGCGCAGCGATTGTCCGCGGTGCGTTTGAGTATCAGGGCCAGAAGTGCTCGGCTTGCTCTCGTGTCTTTATCCCGAAGAGCATTTGGCCTGTCGCCGAGAAGAAGATTAAGGAACTCGTAGCTACCATTAAGGTTGGAGATGTTCAGGAATTTGACACCTTCATGGGCGCAGTCATCGACAAGGCTTCGTTTGAAACCTGCAAGGGCTTCATCGACCGCGCAAAGGCTTCCCCGGATTGCGAAATCATTGCCGGCGGAACCTATGACGACAGCAAGGGCTGGTTCATTCAGCCAACCGTAATCCTCTGCAAATCCCCGCACTATGAGTCCATGGTGACGGAGATCTTCGGGCCCATCGTCTCCATCTACGTCTACGATGATGATGCGTTCGATGAGACCCTTCGCATCTGCGATACCGCTTCTCCCTACGCTCTGACCGGCGCTGTCTTCGCACAGGATCGCCAGGTGATTGCAAAGATGGAAAAAGCACTTCGCAACGCTTCCGGAAACTTCTACATCAATGACAAGTGCACCGGCGCGGTGGTCGGACAGCAGCCTTTCGGCGGCGCAAGAGCTTCCGGCACCAACGATAAGGCGGGAACCACGCTGAACATGCTTCGCTGGCTCAGCGCGCACGCAGTCAAAGAAGCCTTCTCCCCCTCGTCGGCAGTCCTTTATCCTTACATGAGTGAGAAATAAGAAGGACGACCGAATATAAAAGAGAGTCGTTGCATCCGCTTCGGATGTAACGACTCTCTTTTTCGTTTCAAAGCAAGCTGTTTCTTCCTAATATTATATTAATGGCACTTCATTGGGCATTGGATCGACTCCGCTCATGTCGCCTTTTGATAATCTACTTTTTGCCCTCAGGCTTTCTGCCGGTCTTCACTCGCCGGGAAACAACCACACTCCTAAGTCCGCGGACACACGATTGTGTTCCTTCCATGCGCCGAGCGAGTCATACACCGTACCAGGCTCAACAGGTGCTCTAGCTAATCGCGATTATGACATGGTATCG